>Ga0247841_10000592_pt1 | contig 92230 bp, 89 predicted proteins | sample LaCruzMarch2015__2_FD_192410 | JGI IMG/M metagenome (GOLD analysis project Ga0247841, IMG submission 192410) | Freshwater microbial communities from meromictic Lake La Cruz, Castile-La Mancha, Spain - LaCruzMarch2015_18m | ecosystem: Environmental > Aquatic > Freshwater > Lake | place: Spain...
TACGAATTAGTGGCAGAATAATTAAAAAAAGAGGTTAAATCCGTGGGAAAAAGAGGACAGGTAACAATTTTCATAATAGTAGGAATAATGCTTCTTGTAGTTGTGAGTTTATTGACTTTCATAAACAGCTATTCTCCAAAGCCAACTATTATTGTTCCAGATAATGTAGCAGATGTGCATTTATTTGTTACAGAATGCCTCAAACAAAGTGCAGAAGAAGGAATAAATATTTTAGGCAGTCAAGGAGGATATATCACTATTCCTACACAAATTGCAAATAACCGAGAAGCAAGATTATCGCTTTATCCTGGTTTTGTAATTCCATACTGGTATTATCCTGGCCACAGCAAAATACCCACTGAAGATGATATAAAAAACCAAATTTCAGATTATGTAAAAACAAATATAAAGGAGTGCATAAATAATTTCACATCATTCAAAAACAGGTATAATATAATTGAAATAGGAAATATTACAGTTAGTGTAACTCTTGCAACAAAAGATGTTACAGTTGATATGAATTATCCATTGAGCATAGATGTTCTTTCAACAAAAACAAATGTAAGAATAGACAAATACAGTGCAAATATACAGGTTCCTCTAAAAAATATGTATGCTCTTGCAAAAAATATAATGGATTATGAAAATGATAATGCTTTTATGGAAAATATAACAATAGACCTTATGGCAATGAACACAAAGATTCCTTTTACAGACATGCAGATAAAATGTGGAACACTTGTTTGGTATCTAAATAATATCAAGGAAGAAGTAAAATCAGTTTTAAACTATAATATCCCTCAGATAAGATTGGAAAGAACGAATTATGCTCCATTCCAATTTAGTGATAGAGTTTATGAGGCATACAGAAACGTAAAGCTTGTTGATACAATGAAAGATGAGCAACTAAACATAAGATTTACAGGAATTCCTCCAGGAGATATTCCAAAAGATTTGTATTATCACAATAATATGCTTTTTAACACAGGTAAGTCAGGAGCTTATACTGTTGCATTCAAATACAAGCCAGAATGGAATTTAAAATTAACTGCAACTCCTAGCAAAAACGGAGTTTTGAAATCAAGTTATGGAAAAGGAGCAAGCAGTGCCCTGAGATTCATCTGTATAAACCTTTATCATTTTACTTACAATGTAGTTTATCCTGTTGAAGTAAGTGTAATTGATGAAAATGCTTTTGGAGGCAAAGGATATACATTCAAATATATGTTCCTTGTAGTAATTCAGAATAATGAAGCAAACAGAGAATCTTTTATAGAATTTAAATTTGAAGAGCCAATATATGATGATGGATTTTGCAATGAAAAAGGGAATACTCCTCTTGAAATAAGAGCAATAGGAGATGGTTATGAAATGGCTGAAACAAACGTAAGCTATATCTGCATTGATACTATATGTGATTTAGGCAAGACAGATTATGATATGTCAAAGCATACAAATAATCTTAAAACTACTTTACCATCCTCTTGCACAAATCCTGTGCTGGTTGCAAGCAAAGCAGGTTATCTTGAAACAAGAAAACAGATAACAAACGAAGATTTGCAAGCAGGATATATTGATATTGAGATGAAAAAATTAAAAACACTTGATTTTAGAGTTGTAAAGCAGATGTATTCCTCTGAAGACAGCAAACTAAGTGAAGAATCGCAGGTATTGACAGCAGATGATAATATAACACTCTTTATTTCAAACAAATATTATGACCAGCAGTTAATTTATCCTATAACAAGTGATTTGCCTGATGAAATGAAAAAAATAACTCTTGTTGAAGAAGATGGTGTAAATTATGAAATAGATGCATTCCTCACAAAGTATGCTTATGAAACATTAGCAGGAGGATATATGGGAACATTTACATTCAGCGCAAACGAAATAAGGAATGCTAAAGAAATAGTATTCCATGTAATTGATTACAGACCAACTCCGCAAACAGATGAACAACAAGGAAGCTGTGCTATTTACCTTTCAGAAGGAGGATATCAGGATAAGTTAAAGCCTGAATTAATAGAATAAAATGAAAAACAAAAATAATATTCAAATTCAGAGTATCTCTCTATTTATGATAGCTCTAATTGTATTAATGCCTATTTCAAGCATGAGTGTTTTTGCAGAAACTGGCTTAACTGTTGATTTCTCTGTTCCTGAAATAACAAACCAGCCAGAACAGGATATAACTATTACAACCTCTGCAGGAGCAAGTGTTTATTTGTTTATCAACGGAGAACAAGAAACTTTTGGATTAGCTAATATCAATGGAACAATAACTTTTTTAAATGTAAGGCTTACTGCAAATGAAAATTTTGTAAAAGTAAGAGTGCAGAAGGACAGCGAAGCAAAAGAGCTTGAAAAAAAGGTTATTCTTGACACAGAATCTCCTGAATTTTCTATAACTGATATACCTGCTGTCTGGAATTCAACAAGATTAATGATAAATGGAAGTGTTGATGAGCCATCTACATTGAGTTTTTCAGTTCTTACAAAAGAAGACTTAACTCCTCCTGCAAAAGTAGCTGGATTAAGTGTAATTGGTGTTTCTGACAAATCAGTAAAGCTAAGCTGGGAGGCAAATACTGAGAGAGATTTGTCAGAGTATGCTATCTATAGGGATGATGTAAGAGTTGGAAAAACAAATGGAATAGAATATACTGATATTAATGGATTAAATTCAAGTACAATATACAGTTATGCTGTTTCTGGTGTTGACAAAAGCTGCAATGAAGGAGAAAAATCAGTTTCTGTTCAAGCAACAACTCTTGCTGGCAGTTTTGTTCCAATTAACACAACAATAGCTCAGCTTTCCTGCAGTGCCTTTAATTTTAAGAAAAATGTTTCTGTAAATGGCATGTTTACAGAGGAGATTACGCTTGGAGATGGAACAAATTTTATTTCAATAATTGTTTCAGACAGCTTGGGTAATAGTAATACAATAGAAAAAAAGACTGTTGTTGACACAAAACCTCCAAAAATACTTACAACAAATCTTAATTCACTTTCACCAACATACACCCCAGAAGTTAAGATAACTGGAACAGTTGAAAAAAGAGAAGGCGAGCTTGTAAGGGTTTATGTTTACATAAATGATGAAACAGAACCTTCTTATAATACTCTGGTTAATTCTGATGAAAGTTTTTCAGTTGGAATAACACTAAGGCAGGAAGCAATTTCAACATATAGTTCTTCTAATGGAGGAGCAACAGCATCAGCAGAAACTTCATGGACAAATAATGTAAAAATTGTTGCAGTTGACGAAGTTGGCTTGAAAGATGAAAAAAGCGCTGCTATAACTTATGAATTCTGCGGAGAAGGAATGTGGTGGGATGTTGAACTTGGTGATGTAACTCCTGCAATGCTTAATCCTCGACTTATGATTGAAGGAGCAGAAGTAATTGGATTTGGATTTAAACTAAACTGGCTTGGAGACGGGAATGTAAGTGTAAGTAAGCCTTCTATAAAAACGAAAACTATAAGCTCAGAAATGGATAAGGATTATGACCAGAAAATGGCTTCTGGTATGAATATTCAGTGGAATTCAAGAACAAAATCAGGTTATGCAACAGTAAAAATAAGAAATTTAGGAAGTATTGTTTCAAAAGGAGATAATGTTACAATGCTAGAAAAAGAAAACAACTTAAGCGACCATAGAATAGGAGACTGCACACTTCCTGGATTTGGCTGTGTAAAACTTCTTGTTGAAATGAACATTGACTTTAATTCAAAACAATTAGAAGAACTTTATGGAGGAAAAACTGACATAGGAATTCAGGTTCCAAGAAATCAGAGAAATTGCATAACAATTGAAATTCCTATTGACAGAAGATTGCCAAGCGATAAAATACCAAAAGCATTCCTAGAAAATTCTATAAAATTTTTTGATACTGTAATAGATGGGATTGATACTGTCCTTAAACCACTTAATACTGTGAAAAAAGTTGCATTTTTCCGATGCATGGGCTCATGGATTGCTGATTATGTTATGATATTCCAAGAGAAGTTTACTTGCAATGTGAATGCTATTACAGGAGGAGGATTTACTCTTGCAATTGCACAAACAGGGCAGTGCAAGACAGAATATAGTAGTGACAGTACTAAACAAGATGCATGCCAAACATGCAGCGATGCAATTCAAAATAGATATGATTTTGAGAAAAATATGAAATTAGTTTGCGACAGAGTATTTTGTCCTGCTGCTCCAACATTCCAGAAATATGTGAAAGACCATTCAAATGTTACAGTTGAAGGTGCTAAGGTAGTAAAAAAAGCAGGAAATTTGTTCAAATCTTTTTACAATGCACAAGGAAAAGCTAGCGATTGTAGCAAAATGGATCCAAACCAATTAATGTATGGTGGTCCTAATTCTAATACAGGCTTATTTAGTATAACTAAAGCATATAATGAAGGCACTGACAAAGAATATTGCAGCAAACTCCATCCGTATGATCCAAAATGTTGTGCTTATGAGTATATGTCTGAATGGGATTCTGCATGCGTTGTTATGAATGAACTTGCTCAAAGCAAGTGTATTGCTGCACAGAATGAAAATGTAAACACGCAAACAGAGAATAATGCAGACAGCGACTGCACAACTAGAAACAAAATTTGGAATGCTGCTATTGGTTTTTGCGATGCACAAGCAAACATAACAACAGATGTTATAAACAGTGGTTATGTTTATTCTGAAAAATCAACTATCTACGAACAAAAGGGATTAAAGGACGAGAAAGACAGAAAAATATATTATAGAGTACTAACACCTTCGGAAGCAAATGAGAATAGATATGTCATAGAAAGAGGTTATTTAACAACAGAAATATCAAATATTGAAGATGTAGAAAATCTAGAAAAAGGAAAAGCTTCTAAAGTAAATGTGAACTCTGTTTTCGAGCCAGATACATCTGCTGGTGCAGAAGGTGAAGTTACAACATATTTCTTTGATGAAGATCCAAAAACAGGGGAGATGAAACAAAAAAAGATATCTACAATAATTGCTTTAACAACAGACCAAGCGGCTTTTGGAGTTGATTTCACAAAAGCCTCAGGAATAACAGATACAACTGTAATCAAAAAAGTTTACGAAAAAGTGCAGTCATCAATAGGTATTGTTGATAAAGAATATGTTGCAGACCCGACTTCATCATTTGCAAGAAGCATGCAGTGTGTCTGTTTGCCTGGAATAACAAGTTATCTTACTCTTTACAGAAATGTTGCTGTTGCAGCAAAAGGATGTTTACAGTCAATCTTGTATACTGGAGACGGCTCTGCTGGCATGTGCAGGTCTTTGCTAAGTCAGTATATCTGCGATTTAATCTGGGATTTAATTAATTGCTTTACAAAAAAATATGGAACAGGATTTGCATTTAGCTCAAGAGAAAGTGCAGGAGGTATTGGAAATGTACTTGGAGCAATTACAAAATCTGGTTCAGAAGTACAAAATACAATTTCTGGAAGATATGGAAGAACAAGCATGTTCCAGACAATGTTTAATGAAAGAAAACTGATTAATTCCATGTGTTTGTGGGCATTTACAGGAACATGGACTTTTGATTTTAATGCAATGCTTGAGCAGGATACAGCTACTGCAATACAAAGCATTGGAAAAGTATTTCCTTGCACAAGAAGATTTGTAAGCTATAATCCTTCGAGCATGCCTGTGCCAGGGCTTACAACATGGACCTACAGCTTTTCAGGAATATTATTTGCAGGCTCTGACCTTACTTATAGTGTTGAATTTGTATGTTCAAATGGACCTGATTCTGATTGTGCCCAGACAGGAGAACAATCCACACGTGTTAGTGTAAAAAATGTAGAAGGAACAGGTTCAATGTATTTATCAAAAGGACAGACAGCACAATTTGAGGAATTCAAAACATTGCCAAATATTAGATATGATCAAGTTATTTTGAGATGGCAGTCTACGAAAGCATCTGGAGCAAATTATTCTGGAGAAAGTGTCTGCAATATAAGGGAAGTTGGAAAAGCTCCTGATGTATGTCAGCTAGATCCTGCAGTAGGAAGATTCAGATGTGGATTTGACTTAAACAGCGAGAGCTGGATTAATTTCATAAAACTTCCTTATCCTAAATATCCTACTGTAAACAATAAAGTAAGCAATAAGTTTGTATTTGAAAGAACTGGAGACAAAATAAATTTTGAAGCAGAAATACAACAAGCAAAACCTAAAAATGAGGAAGGTATGTCTGACGACCAGTATAAGAAGACAGTTTATATGAAGATTTCAACACCTGATGGAAGAGAAATTTTCCCTGAACAACCTGTTGCAAAATTCACAACAGAAGGAACATCTACGCAAACAATACCTGGAGATGAATATTCAATTCCTTGGGAGAAAAACTGGTTTACTGGAGCTACAACAACACGAACTTGCACAGCATTAACAGCTGGAAGCAGTAATATCATAAAAGATAGTGATAAGACTAAATTTTTTGGAGAAAAAGAAATACGACCATTAATAACAATCCAAGGATTAATTGTAACATTTACAACAGACACATTGATTTATAACGAGGGTAATAATTTTTATTATCAGACAGGCGTTTATAATACAGACCAAAGAACATTTACAGTACAAGGTAACAGACAACCATGCCTTGTCTATGAACCTACAAATAAGATAGTAAATTGTGGTGGTCAGACAATAAGGTTAAGTGTATTTGATAAAGAGTATAATAATTATATTATATACAGCTGTCCGCAAACAACATCAGCAGCAGGATTAGCATGTGATTCAGCAGTAAAGCAATGGATAGCATACTTTACAGTTAAAGAATATATGGACGATGGCTCTGGGAATTATGTTGAGTCAGAGCAGTCATCGATGGATTCAAACGGTAAAGCATGGGATAATATACCTGTAGTATTTAATGTTGCTTGTATGGAAACAGCAGCAACCCCCACTGGTGAAACAACGCCCGACCCAACAAAAATAACTTTTTCAACTTATGATTTAGTAGTAGATTCTGTTCACTATATATTTGCTAAATATAACAACAACTATGTCTATATGAAAAATGATACTAAGGTTTACTATATGATAAAAACTGATAATTCTGTTTATGAATGGAAAGATAATAGATGGGTAACTATAACAGATAACACAATAAGTGACAATATTATAAAAGTTAATTCTTATAGGATTGCTAATAACATTTAATTTAAAAATAAATAAAAAAAGAAAGAATTATTTCTTATATTTCTTTAAAAATGGTGGAGATGCTCCCATATGTTTATATGCAGTCTCTATGCCTTTTTTTGAAATAGCTCCTCCTTGATCATAGATATCATACAAAATCATAGCATCCTGCAGTCTAACTTTATCTTCATCAACTATCTTGCCTATATCTGGCAATTCTTTTAGGATATCTTTTACATGCTTATCTTTTAAGTGGCTTCTTGCAGATGATGAGAGTTGTTCTTTAACTGCTTTCATTAATTCATCCCTTAAACCCTCGTGATATTTTTGTGTATAATCTTTTCCTTGTACCCTCATATCTTCTTCAAGTTTAGTTCTTGTAACGCCAGCATAAGCTTTCATTAACTGGTCTACCTGTATTCTATCTTTAGGATTTATTTTTGATCCAAAGTACTTATTAGCACGTTCAACATAATGACCAACCATCTTGTCTAGAAATTTCTGCTGGATATCTTCTTTTTCCAGCAAATCATAGTCTATATTGCCCTCTTTATTCTTAAGAACCATTGTAGCAATATTATATGCTTCAGAATGAGCAAGATCTGTTGTGTCTGCTATTTGCTTTGCTTTCTTTTTTAACTCTTTAAATTTTTTTATATGTTCAGGAGCTCCAGCCATTTTTTCCACCTCGTGATTTTATGAATATATATACTATCCAATAGTTAATACTTCTATATAAAGATTTCTATGATATAGTAGTTTTCATCGCAATATTTAAATAATAAATCGTCTTAATGTCGTATATCTAGCTAAAAAGTGGTGATTAAATGAAAAAGGTATATTTACTATGTATTGTTATTCTTTCTTTGCTTATTGCTGTACAGCTAGCGAGCGCAATTGCTCCTTTCAGAGTCAGCTATGATGCTATAAAAGAAAAGATAAGTTGGGGTGAAGAAGCAAAGTTTGTATTAAAAATAACAAACAACCAAAATTTTGATGATACATTCAGCATTTATTACCCAGATATATTATGGTCTGTCTCTGCTGTGCCAAGGGAAAGCAATCCTGTCAATGTCAAACAGAATTCAACAGGAGAGATGATAATTAGCATAACACCGTTATATATAGAGCAGCTTGGTGATTATATTGTTCCTGTAAATATAAAATCAACAGCAACAAATGGAATGATACAGCTAAATCTTAAGGTTAGCATGCAATCGCCAGAAGACTTAGCAAGCTTCTATCTACCTAGTGTAAAAGTTTTTGTAGAAATTCCTAATGAAGTAAATCCTGCAGATGGCTTAAGTATAAAGGTAAAACTACAGAATAGGAATTATCTTAATTTTACAAATATAAGAGTATATTTATCTAGCAAATTCATAAATGAAGAACAAAACACAAGCCTTGGACCTTTGCACAGTGCAGGTGAAGAGAGTATTCTAACTTTTAAAAAAGAGATTGACCCAAAAACAGAGCCCTTGAATGACAAAGTTGTGATAGATATTTACAAAGGAGATTTGAAAATAGGTAGTATTGAAAAAGCATATTCAATAATTGCTTATAGTAATGTTATTATGGACGAGTCAAAATCATATGATAAAAAAGGATTTATGAGCTATGTCAGAGATTACACATATTATAACAAAGGAAATGTTATTAGTAACAAGACAATAAAAATAGAAAGCACATTCTGGCAGAGCATTTTCACTTCCACAAGACCAAGAGCAGACAGGATAAAAGAAAACGGAATAAGATATCTTGCATGGAATATCAAGATAGCGCCTTACAGTGAAGCAAGAGTAAGGGCTAGCACAAATTATAAAACAATAATATACGCAGTGATAATTGCAATATTATGGATAATTTTTTATTTCAAATACAGAAGCCCTATTGTTGTAAAGAAATCAGTAGCTAGTATTCACACAAGGGATGGAGGAATATCAAAACTGAAAATTGTCCTTCTTGTGAAAAACAGGAGCAATGTAAGGCATGAAGAAATATCATTGAGCGACAGATTGCCTAAGATTGTTGAGGTTGTAGAAGATGAAACACATTCTGTATATCCTTCAAAAATTATAGAAGAGGAAAACAAGGTAACATTGATAAGATGGAATATAAATGAAATGGAAGCATTGGAAGAGAGAATTATAACCTATGTTGTAAGGACGAGATTAAGCGTGCTAGGAGATTTTGAGCTTCCAACAGCTGTTGTAAGATTCAAGACAAAGAAAGGATTTTATAAAAAAGTCATGTCAAATTCTGTTATGGTAAGAAGTTAGAATTATCTTTATTAATTTCTGCTGGAAGGTTGATTATACATTGTAATATATATCTCTTAATAGTTATTTTATGATTATTAGTTTGTAATATAGATTTTACAGTATTTATAGAAAATTTATAAGAACAATAAAAATAAAGAAAAAAAATAAAAGGTTTATCTTATTGAATAAACCAAATTAACGCTTGCAGTTACTGTTACATCTTTAGGCAATACCTGAGCTGCTTCTGCTGAAGCTGCTGGAACTGCTTTTACATTCATCATATCATATCTGTAAGGATTGTAGTAATAGTTTGACTCTGAAACAGTCTTTATTTTGCCAAGCTTTACTCCAAGACTTGTTGCAATTGTCTCTGCCTTTGCTTTGGCATTTGCTGTTGCATCTGCAAGAGCTTTCATCTTGTATTCCTGCTCTTTTTCATTACTTAAACCGAAGTTTATGTAATCTATCTGGTTTGCTCCTCCTGTTACAAAAGCATCTACAATATCGCCTACTTTTGTCAAGTCCTTTGTCTTTGCTTTAAGAGTCTGTGTTGCTCTCCATCCATTGCTGACCATCTGGTTATTTTCCCAGGATTTATCCTCGTAAAGATTTACGCTTTCTGTTTGTATTTCAGATTCAGTCAATCCTTTTGCTTTTAGAGCAGCAATTATAGCATTATTTATTCTACTTGCTTCATCCTGAGCATCTTTAGCAGTTGCTCTTAAAATAGAAACTCCTGCAGTAATCTCTGCCTGGTCTGGCTTTAAGGTCAACTCTGAATTTCCAGCTGCATTTATTGTATTGTCTGTTGAATTGCTTTGCACACAACCTGCTAAAACAAGCATAGCTAGTGCCAATCCTAAAATTAAAAATTTTGTTTTCATGTTTATCCCCCCTATATTATATATAGATAGTTAAACTGCTTTATTTAAATATCTTGTGATGTTTTTTAGTTTAAACCAAAACCTTTTTAAATGACTTAAATTCTCCCTAGTGCATGGCTAAATTAAGAAAGTTTTGTTCATACAGAAGGCTGAAAAGACCATATACAAGAAGGTCTAAGTTCAGGAGCAAAAATTACATAAAAGTAGGAGGAAGCAAAAAGGTTATCTCATTTGTTATAGGAGATCCTGCACAAAAGTTCAGCCATACACTTAATCTTGTTTCAAAAGAAGAATTAAATTTAAGAGAGAACGCAATCGAGTCAGCAAGACAGACTGCAAACAAACCTCTTGAAGCAAAAGCAGGAAAAGGAAAATACTGCCTAAGAATTCTTGTTTATCCTCATCATGTTCTAAGAGAGAATCCTCTTGCAGCAGGAGCAGGAGCAGACAGAATGTCAACAGGTATGTCAGCTGCATTTGGAAAGCCGATTGGATTTGCAGCAAGAGTAAAGAAAGGACAGTCAGTAATTTCACTAAATATAGACAAAGCAAATCTTGAAGTAGGGAAGAATGCTTTAAAGAGAGCTTCTTATAAATTTCCTGGTGGATATTTTGTGGATGTAGCTGAAAATAAATAAGTGATTGGTTATAACAATCTTTAAATATTAGATTTCTATTTTATTCTTATAATGTTTTTTGAATCAATAAAGCTAGAAAATATAAGGAGCTATACAAACGAGGAGATAAAATTTTCTAATGGAGCTCTGCTTCTTGCAGGAGATATTGGTTCTGGAAAATCAACAGTGCTTTTGGCAATTGAATTTGCTCTGTTTGGGCTTAAAAAAGGAGAATTAAGTGGAAGTTCTCTGCTGAGAAATGGAAAATCTTCTGGAACGGTTGAATTAAAGTTTAACATTGAAAACAAATGCATCATCATAAAGCGCAGTCTTAAGCGTGTCAAGGATAGCGTGAATCAGGATTCTGGTTATATTATAACGAATGGAAGAAAAGAAGATTTGACTCCTGTTGAAATGAGGACAAAAATGTTTGCAATCCTTGGTTATCCTATGGCGCTTGTTTCAAAAAACAAGGACTTAATTTACAGATATACTATATATACTCCGCAAGAAGAGATGAAAAATATAATTCTTGAGAAAAAAGAGATAAGACTTGATACATTAAGGCGTGTCTTTAACATTGACAAATATAAAAGAATAAAGGACAATATGAATATTGTTACAAAAATAGCAAATAACAAAATTCTTATCTATGAAACAAGAATTTCTGATTTAGATGAAAAGAAAAAAAACAAAAAATCAAAAGAGCAGGAAATAAATAGTATAAGCGAAAAAATAAAGCAGATTGAGCCAGAACTTGAAAATGCTAAAAAAGAGGTAGTAAAAGCAAAAGAAAGAATTTCTACAATAGAATCAAAGATAACAGGACTAGGCATATTAAAGCAAAATTTTAGTGTTAATGAAACAAAAATAGGGATGAAAACAGAGCAGATTCAGAAAAATTTGAAAGAAATTGATTTAATCAAAGCAAATGCTGAAAAAATTAGGGAAGAAACAAAAAGTTACAATGAAAAGATTATGCAAGAAATAAAGGAAAAACTAAAATCTTTTGAAGAAAAAGAAATTGTTGAAAGAAAAAACGTAAGTGATGCTGGAAAAAAGATTGGTGAGTTTGAAACAATAAAAATAAATTCTCTAGAAATAAAAAAAGATGTGACAAAACATGAGGTTTGCCCTTTATGCAAGCAAAATGTTACAAAAGAGCACAAAAAAAAGATTGAAACAGAGGAAAGTATTAAAATTGAGTCCTGCGACAAGGGAATTAAATTTCAGACAGAAAAAGAGATAGAGGCAGAAAATAAATTAAAAGAAATAGCAAAGCAGATGAAAATTTTAAGAGAAGATGAAAGCAAAATACTTGTTCTTAAGGAAAGAATCAGCAGAATAAAAGATTTCTCTGAAAAAGAAAAGATTCTTTCTGAATCAAATGAGAATATGAAAAAAGAGATTGAAGAGCTATCAAAGTTAAATATGAATATCAAAGAAAAAATTTCATCATTTGGAGATTTGGAAAAAGAATTCAAAGCACTGAAACAGGAGACAGATAAAAAAATTGAGGCAGAATATAGTCTTTCTAAGAAAATTATTCCTTTGCAAAAGGAAAAGGATATGCTTTTGAAACAGTTAGGAGATATTGATAAAGAAATAGAGGAAAAAGAAAAATTTAATCTAAAACTTGAAAAAGCAAAACAGATGAAGAACTGGATTAATGAAGCATTCCTGAAACTTATGGATATAATTGAAAAACATATTATGATAAACCTTAACGAAGAATTCAATAGATTTTTCCAGAACTGGTTTAATGTTCTGATAGAGGATGAAACAGTAAATGTAAGAATAGATGATGAATTTACTCCTGTTATAGAACAGAATGGATATGAAATTGAAGTAGAAAACTTAAGCGGAGGAGAGAAAACAGCTTGCGCACTTGCCTACAGGCTGGCTTTAAATAGAGTTATAAATGATTTAATAAGTGAAATCAAAACAAAAGATATGATAATCTTAGACGAACCTACAGATGGCTTTAGCTCAGAACAGCTTGACAGAGTTAAAAATGTAATTGATGAACTTGATATGAACCAAATAATTATTGTAAGCCATGAACCAAAGATAGAAAGTTTTGTTGATAGTATAATAAAAATCTATAAATTGAATCATGTAAGCCATGTTGCTTATGCTTAATTGAAATATTTCTTTGAAAATATATTAAAACAAGAAAAAAATATTAAAATTATTGAAAATTATAAAAAATAATTAAAAATATACAAAAATAAAATATTTCTTGCAATTTAAAGAAAATTTTCAAAATAATAAAAATTAGATAAATTTTATGATTTTTAACGAAAAAATCCTCGTCGGAGAAAAATAACTGAATTTTTGTATAAATTTAAGCAAAAAAATATATAAAAATCATAAAAAATTCTTCGTCTTAAAAAAATTTAAATAAAAATATTTATATATTAGTTTGATTTTAATAGATTAAGCAAAGAAAATCATTAAAATAACAAAAAAATATTAAAAAAACAATAAAAAAGATACGATAATATGGTTTTAAAAAAAATACTTGAAAAATATCAAAACAATAAACAAATTCTGTATATTATAAGGGGGAAATAAATAGTTATGAAATTTGCTATACTTTCAAATACGTTCAGCGAGTACCAAAATAAAGAAGTGGAAGAAGAATTAACAGGAACAGGAAAGGCTGTTGCAAAGGCGCTTGAAGCTTTTGGGCATGAAGTTAAATTTTTTGATGTTAATGAAAAAACTTTTGAAAAATTAAGAAAATCAGACATTGAAATGGCTTTCAATGTCTGCGAGAGATTCAGAGGAAACAGTTTTTTTGAGCCGCATGTGGCTTCTATGCTTGAACTTCTTGGAATTCCTTACACTGGCTCAGGACCTTTAGCTCTTGCATTGTGCATGAACAAAGCAAGGGTAAAAGAAATTCTTATGCAGAATGGTATACAAACCCCAAAATTCCAGATTTTTTATTCAAGAAACAAGAAAATAAATGAGGATTTGAAATTCCCTATGATTATAAAGCCTATCTGCATGGATAACAGCATAGGAATAACCAATGAATCAATTGTAGAGAATGAGGATGATTTAAGAAAAAGGATAGGATATATACTAAGAGTTTATGACCAGCCTGCTCTTGTTGAGGAATTTGTAGGCGGAAGAGAGTTTGCAGTTGGAGTTCTTGGAAATAAAAATCCATTTGCACTTCCTATTTCTGAATTTGTTTTTAGTGAAGCGACAGAAAATCCTATTTATTCTTATAATGCAAAATGGAACAAGGAAAGTGACGAGTTTAAGAATACTGTAGAAGTTTGTCCTGCACAAATACCAAAATATATGGAAGCAAAACTGAAAAAAGTAGCATTTGATGTTTACAAACTTCTTGAAGTCAAGGATTATGGAAGAATTGATATAAGACTTGACAAGGATAATGTGCCTTATGTGCTTGAGATGAATCCAAACCCAGGAATAAGTGCTGACGATACAATACCAAAAGTAGCTCAATCTCTTGGATTGACTTACAATGAAATGATTATAGAGATTGTTGCAAAAGCACTTGAAAGATATGAAAACATAAAATCAGATATAAAATCCAAGCTTGAGGAGATGAAGAAGATTGAAGTGCAGAATGGTATTGCTCCTGAATTGATTGTTAGCGAAAAAACAGAATAAATACGATGATTAAACAGATTACTAGTTCTGAAGACTGCTTATGCAAATGCGATGATCCCTGCTGCAGGTTTTATGAGCAGAAATGGGCTCCGAGATTCACAAAAGAAGAGTATGATAAAGTTGCAAAGGATAAAAAAATTAAAAAACTTATGATAAAAATATCAAAAGACATGTGGCAGCCTAAATTAACAAAAAAAGAAGGGCTTTATTTTATTTGCCCTCTTGTAAAAAATAAAATTTACTGCAAAATATACAACAAACGTCCTTTTGAATGCTGGATATGGCCTTTTTTTGTTATAAAAAAAGGAAAAGACTATTTCCTTGCATTTGACGACGAAGAATGTTATGGAATTGAAAGAAGGAAGAACACTGATGTGATGAAAAAATATATAAAACATATAGAAAAAAAAGTACAGAGTGATTATTTTGTAAAAAATTTCATAAAATTTCCTGAACTTATATGGAAGTATGACAAAACATTCAAAATATTATGCAAACTAGATGTGTTAAAAAGGAAAATCAATGGAACTGATTGAAGAAAAAGATAAAATAAGGAAAATTTTAAAGGATTCTATTAAAAAGTACGGTTTTTCAGCAGAACAGAATCTAGAGCATTTTGAATGTTCTGCAAGGACAAATGAAGACCATGCTTTGTTTAGCGAAGAATCCTGCTGTGTCTTAGCTTTTTACAACAAAAAAACAAATTCTTTCAGAATGTTTTGTGATGTTGTTGCTCCTGAAGAAAAAAGAGAAAAAATATTCTTTAAATTTCTGGATTATTGCTTTAATGCTAAAAAAGCAGAAAAAGTTATTGTTGAGCTTGAAGAAAGTTTCAGAGAGAAAATATTGCAGAAACTTGATGAGAAAAATCTTAAAGCCTTGAAAATAAACTATATGCTTGAATGGCCTTTGTTTAAGATGAGTGAATTTGACGAGAATCTCACAGGACAGAAATTCAAGAATCTGAGAAATGTATGGAATAGATACACAAAAAATTCTGATGTAAAAATTTTAAGTCCTGACAAAGTTGACAAAAAAGCCATGAAAGAGCTTGTTTTAAAGTGGGTAAAGCAAAGAACAGCAACAGACAGAGCTTATTACCAGCAATTTCTCAATCAGATTGATATTGGCTTCAGCGGATGTGACAGCACAAGAATTTGTGTTATAAAAAACAAGCCAGTTGCAATAACAGCTGGCTGGAAAATACCTAATTCAAACAATTATTATTCTGGCATAGGAATTTATGACTATGATTACGACCATCTTGGAGATTTTGTAAACCTTGATGATTTGAAGGAATTGAAGAAAAAAGTTTATGACTGGGTGGATTTTGGTGGAAGTGATGAAAAATTGCTTGAATTCAAAAGTAAATTTGTTTTTCAGAAGACTTACAAGACCTATGTTTTCTCTATTGTGAAGAAAGAGCAATAATCAGTAAGCTTATTAAACCAAATAGGATTCTTTTTTATTATGGCATCAGTATTTTTCAAAACAATGGGCTGTGCAGCAAATATGTCTGACAGCGAGGTTATGGAGGGGCTTTTGAAAGAAGCTAATTTTATTATAGCTGAGGATATAGACTCAGCAGAGCTTGTTGTCATAAACATATGCACTGTAAAAGGAAATGTGAAAGCATTAAGAGCTGTAAGAAGTGCAATTGATGGTTACAAAGACAAAAAGATTATTGTTGCAGGCTGTCTTACAAAAGAGGTAATGACTGAAATAAAAAAGATTGCTCCTAGAGCAAATTTTCTTTCAACAAACAATATAAAAAATATTATAACTGTTGCAGAGAAAACTTTGCACGGAAAATCAGCAAATATTCTTAAGAGAGGTAACTCTTCTAAAATAAATTTTCCAAAAATAAGAAAAAATCCTGTTATTGGAATTGCTCCAATAAGTTCTGGTTGTTTAGGAAACTGCTCATATTGTTCTGTAAGAAAGATAAAAGGAAAACTTTTCTCTTACCATGTTAAAGATATAATCCAAGAAATAAAAAAATGCCTTGAAGACGGATGCAAAGAAATATGGCTGACATCGCAAGATACAGGAGCATATGGAAAAGATACAAAAACTAATATAACAAAACTGCTAAAAGAAGTTATTTCTATTGAAGGAAACTTTTTTGTGCGTCTTGGAATGATAAATCCTAATCATGCAATGGAATTTGCTGATGATTTGATTGAAATATACAAAAACAGGAAAATTTTCAAGTTTATGCATATTCCTGTGCAGTCAGCTAGTAATAGAATCCTTAAATTAATGAAAAGAAAGTACACTGTTGAAGAATTCAAAAAACTTATTAAAAAATTAAAAGCAGGAATTCCAAATTTAACCTTAAGCACAGATATAATCTGTGGTTTTCCAACAGAAACAAAAGAAGAATTCAATGAATCTTTGAATTTGATTAAAGAAATAAAGCCAGATTTGCTTCATATTTCAAGATTCAGACCAAGAGAAGGGACAGAAGCAGCAAAAATGAAGCAAACAGAAAATGATGAGGTAAAACATAGGTCTACTGTAATGACAACTACATTTAGCTGGGTTCTTGTAGAAAATAATTTAAAATACAGGCATTGGAAGGGCGATGTAATGATTGATGAAATTGGCACTGAAAATAATTTTATAGGAAGAAATTCCAACTACAAGCAGTTTATAATTAACAATGACAGCAGAATAAAGCTCGGAGATATTGTCAAAGTTCGTGTTGTGAGAGCAAATACTTATGATTTAAAGGCAGAGATTGTAGAATAATTCTTTATTGCTTACCAACAATTCTATAGAATGCATCAAATATAGGCGTATCTGTTGTAATCTGATAAAAACTTACACCTAAACTTCTGCAGGTCTTTTGTATTTCTGCAACATGGTTTTCTAGCAGTTTTTGATATTGCATTCTTAGCATTGGACTTATGTTTGTCTTCATCTTATCATTTGTCTCGCTGTCTTTCAGCTCAAAATCACCCTCTAACCTAAAACTTTTCTCAACAGGGTCAAGAACTTGGATAACTTTTATGTCGTGTTTGCCTAATAAATGCAAAGCATGCTTTATTTTTTCAATATTTATCAAAAAGTCAGAGATTATTATTATCATAGCCCTTGTACCTAGGTATTTTTTGTAAATTGTGAAGGCCTCATCTATATTTGAGATACCTTTTGGCTTGATTTCATTCAAATATTTCACAATTGCCATCAACTGAGTCATTCCTCTATAGGACTGGAAAACATTTATATCGTCTGCAAATGTCGCAAAATGAACTTTTTCATTGCTTTTTGCTGCAAGATAAGCAAAACCAACTCCAATCATTGAAGCATAATCAAACTTTGTGTTAAAATCCATGCTTTTTGAGACATCAAGGATTATATGCACTGTCACATTCCTCTCTTCTTCATAATTTTTTATGTAAAGATTATCTGTTCTTGCATAAACCTTCCAGTCAATTGTCCTAAAATCATCGCCAGGTGAATAAATTCTATGGTCGCTGAATATCAAACCACGTCCTTTTGCAATGCTTCTTCTCTGTCCAGCTAAGCTAGAGGTAACTCTCTTCTGTATTATAAGGTTAAACCTCTTCAACTGGTCCAAAAATTTTGTGTCTATCATCTTAAATTCATATCAAAAAATTAAATTAAAAAAATTTATTTCACCTTTTTCATCAATTCCTTGATTACATCATCTGTTTTCATGCCTTTTCTCTCTGCTTCAAAGTTTAAAATAATTCTGTGCCTCAAAACAGGCAAAGACATTGCATCTATATCTTCGCTTAAGACATGATTTCTTCCATTTAATATTGCTCTTGCTTTTGCTGCTAAAACCAAACCAATAGATGCTCTTGGAGAAGCTCCATAAAGTATCAAATCCTTTTCAGTCCTTGTTTTAAGCACGAGACTAATTGCTCTCTTTTTCACTTCATTTGCAATAGGAACCTGTCTTACTGTCTGCTGTAAACTTAAAAATTGGTCTTTGCTTATTATTGGCTTTAGTTTCCTCTCGCTAATCTCTCCTGTGAATCTGTCAACAATCTTATCTTCTTCATCTTCTTTAGGGTAACCAAGTATTACTTTTAGCAAAAATCTGTCTGCCTGTGCTTCTGGTAAAGGATATGTACCTTCTTGCTCGATTGGATTTTGCGTTGCTAGTACAAAGAAGGGCAAGTCAAGCTTGAATGTTTCGTTTCCAACTGTAACTTGTTTTTCCTGCATTGCTTCAAGCAAAGCTGACTGTGTTTTTGGAGTTGCTCTGTTGATTTCATCTGTTAGTACAATATTTGCAAATACAGGTCCTGGCTGGAATCTGAAATCTCTTTTGCCACCAGATTCTGTAATAATATTTGTTCCTGTTATATCGCTCGGCATTAAATCCGGAGTTCCCTGTATTCTGGAAAATTTCATTCCAAGCAATTGCGCCATTGTCTTTATTGTCAGTGTCTTTGCTAGTCCAGGATAACCTTCTAGCAATGCATTGCTGTCGCACATCATTGCAATCAAAACCTGCTCAATTGCTTCATCCTGCCCTATAACAACTTTGTGCATCTCTTTAAAAAGATCTTCAAACATTTCTTTATATTTTACCATTGTGTTCCACCTCTTGTTTTGTTTTTTTATTGTAATATATTTTTTAAATATTATTTTTTATGATATGATATATATTTTGTGTTATAATTTTTTCTTCACATCACCTCTTATGTTTTTGTTATTCTTAAAAAATAATCTTTAATTAACTGAGCATGCTTTTCTGGAGTTTTGTCTTCAAAAACTTTTGATTCTGTTATAAAAACCTCGTCAGGAAAAGGACTTTCACTGAAAGTTCTTTCTTCTGGAGCTGAAATCTGTGAAGTATCTAACTCATAGCTTAAAGGAGGTATTGTGAGAGTTAATTCTTCTTTGCCTAACTTTGCAATCTGCTCAATTCCATAAAAATTCTGCTTTCCTCCTTTTCCTGCAACATTTTCAGCAGTTCCATTACCAGAACTATCTCCTCCGCTTATTTTATAATTAAAATCTTCTATATTTTTTATTATACCTCTGTAATCATAGCCTATATTTAGCATTGCAACAATGAGTATAACAAAACAAAGTATTATTGAACTCAAAAGTTTAAGTGAAATCTCTCTTGTATTTATGAAACTTGAAACCTCAACAGCTCCTAGTTTCTGCTCAATATCATAATGGAGATTTTCAACAACAGGATTCTGCAAGTGCATATTATCTGCTGCAGTCATTATCTCTTCTCTTAATTCTGGATATTTTTCCTCAACAATTTTGTATTTATTTTTCTTTAAGTAGAGCATTATAAGGACTGCAAAATAGATTAATCCTACAATAACAGAGAATATTGCGCTAATCTTCAAAAGCATGGAAACAAGCAGGGCCATAAGGAATAGCTCTGCTGCATTAAGAATAGCTCCAAATATTTCTATGCTAAATATTGTTGTTTTTATTTCCTCCAGTACATTGATAAATTTTACATTCCTTAGTCTTTCTCTTGGAATTTGAGCAGATGTAGTTGCTTGATTTAAAACAGGGCTTTGATTTATCTGCTGAACATTCTGATTTATATTCACTATTTTTGTTTTTGCTTCATTAATATTTCTTTCAGGAATTTTTATTGGTATGATAGGTTCTATTTTGTTCTCTCTTTTATGCTGAATCATTTGTGCATTCCTAATATACTCTCTTTTAAGCTCGAGCTGTCTTGCCTTTTTCATTTCCTCTTTTTTATTTGATTTTTTTATCAGCATTTTATTTTTTTGTACAGCTTCCTCCTGCAGCGATATAACTATCGCACAATGTGTTATAATCGCTTTTATATGAATTTATTCTCGATGTTAGTGCACTTGCATCGTCAATCCTATTGTTTAATTCTGTTGTCTTTCTCTGTAACTCTTCCAACGCTGTTTTTAGTGATGCTTTTGCTGTATCAAGCGCAGTCGTTGTATCTGCAAGATCTTTTTTTGCAAATGCAAGGTCTGACTCTGTTTGCTCTTTGCCAGTTTTAAGTGTCGTGTATTTTTCAGTTATTATTTCTTTTGTTTGTGTTGTTTCATTCAAAGTAGAGGAAGTCTGCCTTAAAAGTTCTGCTTGTTTGCCTAAGGTGTCAACAAGATTCTCTATCTTTCCTGCTTTGTCAAGATATTGTTCTGTTAGATTAGAGTATGTTTTCTGGTATACAAGTGTAAATGCAGCCAAGCATATTAAGGAAGCTATAAATAACAAAAATAATCCAAGGTTTATGTTTTTTTTCATAATGCTCATTTTGTTGTACAAGTTCCATTTACTGTTCTGTAGGATTCACACAAACTGTTATAATCGCTGATAAGGCTATTTACTGTTGATGTCAAAGAACTTACTTCGCTCTTCTTGCTGTCTATAAGAGAGGTTTTTGTTTCAATATCATCATATGTCTGATTGATTGCTGTAGTTGTTGTAGCAAGCAAATTCTTTGCATCCTGCAGGGAATTTTTTGTTGTTAAAAGTTCTAACTCTGCTTTTTCATTTTCAGTCTTCAGAGTTGAATATTTTTGCGTGATAAGTTCCTTTGCTTGTGAAGTTGCATTCAGTGTTTCAGAAGTTTCCTGAACTTGTTTTGTCTGATTGCTCAGTGTACTGACTAAAGTATCTATTTTATCTGACTTGTCCTCATATTTCTGAGTTATATTGCTGTAACCTCCCTGATAAATAACTGTAAAGATTAAAAAAGAGAGCATTAAAGCTGCTATAAGCATCAATAATCCAAGATTTACGTTCTGTTTCATGAATGACATATTAGTCCTTCTGCATAAACCTCCTTAAAAATATTTCGGCAAGCAAAATTAGTAATGCTATTATAACAAAAGGCCATCTGAAAAATGTCAGCTCTACTCTTGTTCTCTTTGAATTTTCCTTGATAAAATCAATTATCTCTGTTACATTATCTTTTGTGAAAACTTTTCCACCTGTGATACCTGCAATATTGTAAAGTTGTTCATTAATTCCTATATTTTCATACTCTGTATTTGCATTTACACCAATAAATGCTGTCAACACCTGTTTAAAGCCTGTTTCTGTTGGAGTGTAAGTTGAGGTATATTTGTTATCACCTGTTTTTGAAAATTCAAATCCTTTAACAAATGGGGGATTTGTTGAAATAATATTTATTGTAGTTGGTTTTCCAATTGTAGTGTCTTTTATATCAATGTCAAAATTATTTTTCTTTGCAGGGTCTCCAACAGCCCAATTTGTCATCCTGGCAAAAAGGATTGCATTATCCTCGTTAAGCAAATTTCCTGACCATAAATTAATATCTGTTCCAAGGCAGACAACTCTTCCTAACCCAAAGTTCCATGCAGTAAGCACAGGATACATTTTTGAAGTTGCAATAAGCATTCTTGCTGCATTTTTAGGAACAAAGAAATTTATTCCAGTAACATAGGCATTAAGCTCTAGTCCGTTTGTTATGAAATGCGTTGTATCAAGAGTTATTAAATTCATTTTATCTCCTTGTTGTTCAGGCTCTTGATTTTTGTCAAAAATAAGTTTTATTTTCTGGTGTTCTGTAGGTTCAAAGTAATATCCATTACCTTCTTTTGCAAGATTTGACATAAATGTCTTGTCTGTATTTGTTCCAACACCTATAGAATAAATCTTTACACCTTTTGATGCAGCATCTTTTGCAAGAGCAAGAGCGCTTGCTGGCTGCTGCGTCATTCCGTCTGAAATAATAATAATATTTTTTGTTCCAGGAGAGCTTGACATTAAGGCATATGCCTCTTTTATTCCAGCCCAAACCCTTGTGCCCCCTGTATTTGTAAGCGATTTTACTTTTCTCTCAAGCTCTGGCCTATTCATAGTTGAGAGTGTCTGCATTGGCTCTATTACAAAGCCGAAATCATTGAAAACAATAATTCCAACTTTGTCTTCTGGTCTTAAATCATCTAGTATACTTAGTGCAATTGCTTTTTCAACATCCACTTTTCTTGAAATACTATCTCCACTAAATGCTCCTCCTGTGCTGCCAGAAATATCTATTGCAATAACAATATTTACAGGAGCATCTTGTTTTTTTTCAGCAACACCGACTTGACATGGAAGCAAAGCTTCGAAAGCAGAGTCCTTATAGCTTCCTTTGTCAAAAGCAGTAGCTCCTCCAATAACAAAAAGTCCGTTTCCGTCAGTAATATAATCTGTCAGCAGCTGTGTTTTGTCAGCAATATCTGCTAAAGAAAGGTCATTAAGAATAACTGCATTGTAGCGTTTTATATCCTCTGGTATTGTGTTTAAAACACTTAAAGTATAAAAATTTCCAAATGGAGATTCAAGAGGTGTTGGAGTTTTTGAAACAATTAATACACTTGGTCTTGGAAGAACTTTTACTGATTTATAATAAAAATTATTTTCAAAGAATTTATCCTCTCCACTAGGAATAAGTTCTGCTTTTAATCTAAAATAACCTGCTCTGTCAAATTCAACATTCCCTTGTATAACATCTGAAGATGATATCTCTTCTTCCATGATTGGAACGTCATCAAGAGAAACTCTTAGTGTTGCTGGGATATCTGTTGTTTCTTTCACAACAACATCAAAACTGTATTTTCCTACAATTGTTTCTCTTGGACCATTTATTATTACAGAAGCATCCTGTGATATCATCGGAACATTGACAACACTTATAGTAGAATTCACTATTGTTGCAAATGTAACCAAATCTCCTAAACTACGACCTTCATTTACATTTCCGTCTGTTATCAACAGTAAATTATCATTTCCTTCAACACCCATTATAACATTGTCTGCAATCGCAGACCTTTCTCCGTATGCAACTGTTTTTATCTGAACAGGAATCTGTCCTTCTATTTTTGATTTAAGTTCCTCTGCAGCACCTTGTTGAAATATTGAATATGAGCTTGAGTTATCATTGAACATTGTGACATGAGGATCTCCTGTTGTTTGTATTTCTCTGTATGTAAATGGAGAGGCGAGTGCAAAAAGAAGAAACAAAATAATCAATAGCCTCATGATTCCTACTACAAATTTAATATTTTTTTTCTTTGCAAGATAGTCTTGCAGCTCTTCTTTTGTTTTAAATTTCACCCACCTTATTTTTAGTATAGCAATAATTGCTATTGCTAGAGGTATGATTAGTGTAACAATCCAAGGATGTAATACAAAAAAAGGCAGCTTCACTATAAATCACCTCTAATTTTTAGCAATACAATCTCTGCAAATACAATTAGTAATACAATAATTATAAAAGGAACTTCAAAATCAACTTTTTCCTGTTGTTTTACTTTTTCAGAGCCAATATCCTGCCCCTCTGTGAGTACATTTTGCTTGTTTACATTGGATTCTTCTTCACTTAGCATGTTTACTGCAATTTTCTTAGCCTCTACTTCATAAATTCCTGCTTCATCAAAAACAAGATACTGTGTTTTTATTCTTCCAGAAGGTGTGGTTACAACTGTTTCTGCTGAAAAAGGAATAATTTTTCCTGATTTTATATTATAGTCAGCCATGTTTTCTGTTTTTACTGCAGAAGAAATCATATTTGACCATAAAATTGGATAAGCTGCTGTTGTTTTAAACCCTGCGCTGTCTTCGATTCCATAATATATTATATTTCCTTTCTGCAAAAGTATTGGTGTTTTGTCATTTGCTGTTTCTGCAAGTGCAATTGCATTTTCATCTGCCTTTACTTTTAAATATTTTGCAACAGGAGAGAATTCCACATCCTTTGTTACTTCATTATCAATTGTTTTTGTTATCTCTGTCCTATTGCCCAATCCCTCGACTTTCACAATCAACAAATCATCTAAGCCCATTGCAGCAATATTTGGTTGTGAATCAACAATAAGGAAAGAGCCTTTCTCGAGCAGTTTCTCTATTATGTTTGCTGAGCCAGGCAGCAATTGCTGGTCTAGCTTGTGGATTATTATTATTTCAGGATTTATTTCATTTATTTTTTCAAGATCTGTGCTTTGTTCAACAATAGGTGATTTTGCAACATGCAAGTTTATATCTCCCATTGATTTCAAGGCATTGTAGAGATAGTCATGGACAAGATAGTTAGGTTTTTCATTTTCATATGGGGTTGTCCCTTCTTTCAAACTTGTGATAAGCCAGACACTAATATTAGTTTTTCCTGATGCGCTTAAGTAAAAGCTGTTATCTAAGTTAAAATCATCATCATTTATCACAGCCCTGCTTATATCTGCTGGTGTATCGTAGACAAACATTTCAAGTGAATTTCCAGGAATATTTTTTGTCTCCCTATGAACTTCAAGATTATCTTTTATTACTCTCAAAACAACAGGTTTTGTTTCATTATCATAATTTTTTACATAAACTTTTGTTTTAAGCTTGTCAAAACTAGCGTCGATAATTCCTGAATTTTTTGCTTCTGAAGATACATCTATAAATTTAACATTATAACCTTTTGAAATAAGCATTTGTTTTGTTGTAATCACATCAGAACCAAGATTCGCAATGAAGTCTGACAAAACAACAATTGTTCCTTTCTTGTTTCCAAGAGTATCTCCTGCAAGAATCATAGCATCTCCTATATTTGACATTGTTGCTTTTGCTTTTACAGAAGCTAATGCATTCTTTGCATCAAATATTCTTGCATCTTCTACAACAACAGAGGGAGTTTCTGCTGCAAGAATAATAGAAACGCGTCCTTTCATATTGTTCATTGCTTCATCTATCTCTTTATTGAATCTTGTTGTCATTCCAGAGCTTGCCTGCGAGCTGCCTGAAACATCAATTACAAGAACAGTGTTCTCGTCATTAACATTCTTAGAGCTCATAATATAAGGCTGTGCAGCTGAAAATGCAAGCAATAAAATCATTGCCAGCTGCATCAGGAAAATAAGATTTTTAATTAATTTTTGCAGGAATGCTGTCTGCTTTGCGCTTGTTGTCTCTTTGAGCAAAAACATTAGTGAAGGAATTATTTTTTCTTTCAGTCTTGGGCGTATAAGATAGATTATAATAAATGGAATCAGCGCAAGAAGCGCATACAGTCCAAGCATATTTCCAAATGGCATTAGCTTTTCCTCTTCATTTTTTCTTCAATTTTTTTCTCCTCTATCAAATCCTTGACTAAAACAAGACAGCCGTTGTATTCATACCAATAAACATCAGAATTATCATCAATCTTGAGTTCTTTTCTTGACTCCAAAGGAAGGGTTATCTGTCCTTGAGAAGTTAGTTTCACTTTTCCTATGAATTTTGCGCAATTTCCCATAAAACCTTTTAATAATATTAATAACCTTAATATTATTAATACTTTTAATAATAGGGATATATAAATCTTTCTCTTTTTTAGAAAATAATATAAACTTTAATGCTTAATCAGTATAAAATGTATGAACCTAAAGAAGATTCTTTTCTTTTGCAGAAATATGCTAGAAAATATTCCAAAGGAATTGTACTAGATATAGGAACTGGCTCTGGAATACAAGCAGAAGCTGCTGCAGAAAACAAGAGAGTTGTTAAAGTCTTTGCAGTAGACATAGATGAAGAAGCCATAATCTACTGCATAAGGTATGTTAAGAGCAAAAAAATAATATTTTTTCAGAGCGATTTGTTTACTTTTTTCAAAAGAGCAAGAGCAAACAAGAAGAGAAATCTTTTTGAGAAGAATTTTGAGCTCAAACTTCCTAAAGAATTAAAGTTTGACACAATTATTTTCAATCCACCTTATTTGCCTAAAGAAAAACCAGAGGATATTGCGCTTGATGGTGGCGATAAAGGATATGAGGTATTGCAGAAATTCTTCAAGGATGCAAAAGAATTTCTGAAGCCAGCTGGAAATATATTAATTGTTTTTTCATCGCTGACTGACAAGGATAAAGTTGACAGAATTATTGAGAAGAACGGGTTTAAATTTAAGCTACTTGAGCAGAAACATATATTCTTTGAAGATCTATATGTTTACCTTGTGACTTTTTCTAGAAAATAAAATATCCCCTCCGCCGGACTCGAACCGGCAGCCTCCCGGTAACAGCTGTCTTGCTTTCATTCCAAGCAAATGCATAGTCAGCAAGTGAATTTATCTACAGCCGAGCGCTCCACCATTGAGCTAGGAGGGGGGACAAAATTAAGAACTTCTGTCGGTTTATAAAAGTTTTGTTTAAGAATCAACCAGTAATATTAACATTTAAGGCATTTGTTGTTAACGAGCTGAAATATATCCCTAAGAAAATTACTGTTGCAAGAACCACAGTTATGATAATTATTAATATTATTGTTGAAACCCTCATCTTAACTTTTCTTATTTGTTAATCTCTTCTTCAAGACAATCTTCACAGACCATTACACCATTCTGTGGTTTTAACTCTTCAGAATAATTACCACAAAGATGGCATAAGCCCTCTCCTTCTTTGGCTAAATGAATCGGCTTTCTCTCTGCCTCTCTTATCTCAAATTTCTCGACAATCAAATCAAAAAGTTGCGGTTGTATTTTAAGAACATCTTTGATAGTAAGCAAACCCATCATTTCATCTTCAAAAACAACAGGAAGATGTCTTATATTCTTATTTTTCATGATAACAAGGGCTTCGTACAAATCTGCATCAGGAGAGATTGTGGTAAGCCCTTTTTCCATTGCATCGCTTACTTTAGTAGATGAAGCATCTTTTCCCTCTGCAACTACTTTTCTTACAATATCTTGCTCTGTTATGATCCCAATTGCTTTTTTGTTTTCCTCAACAACAAGAGCTCCAACATGGCTTTCTTTCATTTTAATAGCACAATCTTTAAGATTCGTATCTTTAGAAACAACAACCGGCTTTCTTGTCATTGCATCTCCAACTTTATAGCCTGTTCTCATACGAGAGAGTATAATTTTTTCGTTTATAAACATTTTGGTTGTGCAATACAACTGTTATCCTTGTCTTACATAGAAACATTTATAAAAAATGATAAAATGAATAAGGATATGGAAGAAGAAAGGAAAAGCATAGGTAATTATGATTTTAGCCTTGTGGAGCAGGAAATCCTAGGGTTCTGGAAGAACAAGAGGATTTATGAGCAAGTTAAAATAAATAATAAAGGAAAAAAAGTATTCTATTATCTAGACGGCCCGCCTTATACATCTGGCAGAATACATCTTGGACATGTTTGGGGCAAGTCATTGAGAGATTCTTTATTGAGATACAAGAGAGCAAAGGGCTTTGATGTCTTTGACAGGGCTGGCTTTGACATGCACGGACTTCCGACAGAGCACAAGGCAGAGGAAAAACTAGGCATAAAACACAAGGAAGACATTCCTCAGTTTGGAATTGCAAAATTTGTGGAAGAATGCAGGAACATCTCTATAGAAAACATGAATCAGATGATAACTGACTTCAAAAATTTTGGAGTATGGATGGATTTTGACAACGCATACCAGCCAATAAAAACAGAATTCATTGAGGGAGTTTGGTGGCTGATAAAAAAAGCGCATGAAAACAAGAGACTTTATCAAGGAGAAAAAGTAATGCATTGGTGCCAGAGTTGCGCAACTGCACTGGCAAAGCATGAACTTGAATACAAAAATGTAACAGATACCTCAATTTTTATAAAGTTCAAAGTTAAAAATTCAAAAAACGAATATTTAATTGTCTGGACAACAACTCCATGGACAATTGCCTATAATCTTGCTGTCATGGCAAATCCAGAGCTTGATTATATAAAAGCAAAAGTTGGAAATGAAATCTGGATTCTAGCAAAAGGATTAGCAGGAAGCTTTATACAAGGACTTCTTGGAAAAAATCTTGAAATTATTGATGAATTCAAAGGAACAGAACTTGAAGGACTTGAATATGAACATCCTTTTTACAATTTGCTAAAAGAGCATTATGACAGGATTAAAAAAAATGCAAACAAAACACACACAGTAATTTTATCTGAAGAATATGTTGACCTTTCAGCAGGCACTGGCTTAGTTCATTCTGCTCCTGGATGCGGTCCAGAGGATTTTGAAGCATGCAGAAAATATAAAATTCCTCCTTTTAATAATCTTGATGAAGAGGGAAATTATCCAGAAGATATGGGTGAGATGTCTGAACTTAATGCAAAGGCAGACAGCAAATCTTTTATTGAACTTTTGAAAAGAGAAAATGCTTTAATTGAAAAATCTCCTGTTGAGCACGAATATGCACATTGCTGGAGATGCCATAATCCGGTTATTTTCAGGCTTACAACGCAGTGGTTCTTTAAGGTTGAAGATTTAATCGAGGAAATGAGAGAACTTAACAAAAAAGTTTTCTGGCAGCCTGATTGGGGAGGAAAAAAGCAGTTTGATTCATGGATAGCTAACCTAAGGGACAATTCAATAACCAAGCAAAGATACTGGGGAGTTCCATTGCCTATCTGGCAGTGCAGCAAATGTAAGAGTTATATTGTAATTAGTTCTGTTGAAGAAATGGCAAAGCACAGTATAAATGGTTTTGTTCCAGGAGATTTGCATAAACCATATATTGATGAAGTTGAAATGAAATGCAAGTGTGGCGAAGTTATGTACAGAAATCCAGATATTCTTGATGTCTGGATTGATGCTGGAACAGTATCCTGGAATGCGCTTGATTATCCGCACAGCACACATTTATTTGAAAAAATATTTCCACCTGATTTTATTTTGGAAGGAAAAGACCAGATTAGAGGATGGTTTAATCTTTTGCTTGTCTGCTCAATGATTTCAATTGGAAAACCTTCTTACAAAGCAGTTTATATGCACGGAATGATAAATGATGCTCTTGGAAGAAAAATGTCAAAATCTCTCGGCAATTATATACTGCCAGAAGAAGATGCAAAGCAATTTGGCATTGATGCAATGCGGTATTACATGATTTCAGGAGCAAATCCTGGAATGGACTTGAACTACAATGAGAATGACCTCAAAATAAAATACAGAAATCTTACTGTGCTGTGGAATGTTCACAAATACCTTATTGATTACTGCAATTTGTTTGGAATAAATCCTTCAAAAATTGATGATAAGATACTTATGCCAGGAACAGAAGAGAAATATATCCTCTCAAAGCTGAATTCTACAATAAAAAAAGCAACAGAACTTTTTGAGGAGTATAGAATAGATGAAGTTCCTATTTTGCTTGAAGAATTATTCTTAGAACTATCAAGAACTTATATAAAATTAACAAGAGAAAAGATGCAGGAAGAGAAAGAGCTTGTAATAAATACAATCTCCAAGGTTTTGTTTGAAAGCCTTAAAATGCTTACTCCATTTGTTCCATTTATTACAGAAAAAATTTACCAGAACATGAGACATGCATTCGAACTTGAACTTGAGAGCATAAGCTTTTATCCATGGCCAGAAGCAAATGAAAGTTTAATTAATCCTGATGTTGAAAAAAGTTTTGTGTTCATGAGTTCTTTGATTCAGAACTCTCTTTCATTGAGAGAAAAGATAGGTTTAGGAGTTAGATGGCCTTTGAAAGAGATGATTGTTGTTACAAAAGATGAAAGCCTTGCTTTAGCAGTAAATAATCTTGAAGATTTGATAAAAACACAGCTAAATGTAAAAGAAGTTAAAGTTTTGCCTAAGCTAGACAAAATTGAAGAAGAGATTCAGTTTGATTTCAAGAGAATTGAAAAAGAATTCAAGGAAAGAGCTGCTCAGATAATTGCAAAACTTACAATGGACAGTCCTAAAATATTTTTTAGGCATATTCAAGAAGATGGAAAATATTTTATCACTGTTGGAGACGAAGAAATTGAGATTAAAAAAGAGCATTTAATAGTTACAAGAGATGTACAATATCCTTATGTTGAGGCAGAGATTGAAAATGGTTATGTTTATCTGAATCAAGAGCGTACAGAAGAGCTTGAGGCAGAGGGATATGCAAGAGAAATAATGAGAAGAGTGCAGGGATTAAGAAAAAAAGCAGGGCTTACAAAAGAAGATAGGATTGTTCTGTTTGTAAAAGCAAACGAAGAGCTTGTTTCAATGATAAAAAAACATGAAAATAGCATAAAAGAAAAAGTTGGAGCTGAAAAAATTGATATTGATTATGAAGGACCTGCAAAAAAGCATGCTCATAATACAGAAGAAAAGATAAAAAATTATACAATTGAGATTTTCTTTGATAAGGTTTAGTTATTCAATCTGCACAATCTGATGGTTGCACTTAACACATTGATAAACTGCATACTTTGTACTGCCAACAACTCTATCAGAAATCTTTTTCATCGAGTTCCTACATATCGGACAAAGCAAGCCCATATGAGCACCTCATAATTCTATATAGGCATTTAAGTATATAATTTTTGCGTTTTAGGAGAAAAAACTAAAAAAACCAAAATCTATATAAATAAAACAGCAAAAACATGATTATGGTTAAAGAGCATGATAAGGGGGATGAAGAGAAGGAATACTTGCAGAAATTAAGGCATTCTACAGCACATGTTCTAGCCCAAGCTGTAAAAAAAGTGTTTCCAGATGCAAAACTAGCTATAGGGCCTGCTATAGAAGATGGCTTTTACTATGATTTTGACCTTGAAAAACCATTTACACCATCTGACTTGAAGAAAATAGAGCATGAGATGAAGGATATTATCAGAAAAAATTATGTTTTTGAGAAAAACACACTAAGCAAAGAAGAAGCAAAGAAACTTTTTGAGAATGAGCCTTACAAAAAAGAGCTTATTGATGGGTTAGAAGAAGAGGAAGCAACCATTTATACTAACGGAGACTTTACAGATTTATGCAAAGGCCCTCATGTTGATAAAACAGGAGAGATAAAAGCATTCAAATTAACTAAAATCGCAGGAGCTTACTGGAAAGGTAGTTCTGAAAATAAACAATTGCAGAGAATCTATGGAATTGCATTCAAAACAGAAAATGCACTTAAAGATTATCTTAAATTTCTTGAAGAAGCTGAAAAAAGAGACCACAGAAAATTAGGAAAAGAGCTTGAATTATTCAGCTTTCATGAAGAAGGCCCTGGATTTCCATTTATGCTGCCAAAAGGAATGATTATATGGAATGAACTTTTGGATTATTGGAGAAAAGAACATGTAAAAGCTAGCTATAAAGAAATAAAAACACCAATAATTTTGAGCAAGAAGTTATGGCTTCAGAGCGGACATTGGGACCATTACAAAGATAATATGTATTTTACAAATATTGATGATTTGGAATATGCTGTAAAGCCAATGAACTGCCCTGGGAGTATTCTTGCTTTTAAAGAAAAACTTCATAGTTACAGAGAACTGCCTTTGAGAATGTGCGAACTTGGACTTGTGCATAGGCATGAACTTTCTGGTGTTTTAGCTGGCTTGTTTAGAGTAAGATGTTTTACACAAGATGACGCGCATATTTTTATAACAGAAGAACAAGTTAAGGATGAAATAAAAAATGTGATGAGTCTAATTGATAAATTCTATAAATTATTTGGTTTTGAATATCATGTTGAGCTAAGCACAAGACCTGAAAATTATATGGGTCAGGCAGAGACATGGGACAAAGCAGAAAAGGCTTTGGAAGAAGCGCTTAAAGAAAACAAAATGGATTACAAAATCAATCCTGGCGATGGAGCATTTTACGGACCAAAGATTGACTTTCATATAAAAGACTGCATTGGAAGAACATGGCAATGCGCAACAATACAGCTTGACTTTGCAATGCCTGAGAAATTTGATTTAACTTACGAAGGAAGTGATGGAGCTAAACACAGAGTTGTAATGATACATAGAGTTATTTTTGGCTCTGTTGAAAGATTTTTTGGAATATTGATTGAACATTTTGCAGGAGAATTTCCAATTTGGTTAAGTCCTACGCAAGTAAGAATATTGACTATATCTGACAAATTCAATGCTTATGCAGAAGATTTAAAGAAAAAACTTGAGGAATCTAATGTTAGAGTTGAGATTGATTTAAGAGCAGAATCAATGGGCAAGAAAGTAAGAGAAGCAGAAGTGCAGAAAGTTCCCCTGATTTTGACTGTTGGTGAAAAAGAAGAGCAAAATCATACAGTTGCTGTAAGAACTTCTGATAATAAACTTCACTTTGGAATAAAAACTGAAGATTTTGTAAAGAAAGTTAGTGATGCAATCAATGAAAAGAAAAAAAGTGCTGAGTTCTAAGTTGTATATGTAATAATTACTAAATAGACAAAAGGTTTATATATAATATAGTATAGAAGGTTAGTATGCTAAAAAAGAGGACTTTATTATTTAGTATAATAGTTCTGGCTTTATTATTTTTACCTATCTTTGTTCATGCTGCTGATGAAAGCGTGATGGGTTCTATTCAAACTGTTTTGGATACAGTTGTTGGCAGGGATTTTAACTGGGCAACATTTTATGGTAATTATGGAACTATAATTGATTCTATTTTATATTTTATTTTGTTTATAGGCATTGCGCAGTTTGCTCTAAGAAATAAATTTCAAGAAAATAAATCAATTCCAACTATTATCGGAATTGTACTTGCAATTTCATTTTCTGTTTGGTCTGCTACACAGGATTTCAAGCTTGCTGAAAGACTAGGTCCTTTAGGAGGAATTATTTTTATTGGTGTTCTTTTCATAATGGTTTACTATCTTGTCAGAAATTTAGGGGGGCAACAAGAAGGAGCACGACCAGAAGCAATATTTGCAGGAATTGCACTATCATGGTATGCAATGAAAGTTATTTCTCCTGAGATTACTAACTGGATGGAAACAATACCAAAAATAGGGCCTTTTATTTCAGTTATAGCTCCTGTTTCATTGTTTATTCTTATTATAATATTATTATACAGATTTATTAACTTTGCAGGAAATGCAAGAGGTGGTGGAAACCAAGGAGGAGCAGGAGGTGGCGGTGGAGGGATTAGAAATGCATGGAGAAATCTTTTAGGACGTAGAAATCAGAATCCTCAAGGAGGAGCTGGTCAACCTCCACAAGCAAATGTACCTCCTGGAATGCCACAACCTCCGCAAGGAGCGCGAGGAAATGTACCAAATCCTCCACCAAATCAAAATCCACAAATACCACCAATACAACCTGTTGTACAAGGACAAACAATACAAATTATTATTCCTAGATTGCAAGGTTATCAATGGGTTGTTACAATGCAATCTGAACCAATAACATTAAACACAGGAAATACAGATACTGTTGCTTTCCAAATTCCTCAAAATGTTGTTGGGCAACATTCAATTGCAATTTATGTTGCATATGGAGGATGGAAGCTTATGCACTGGTGGTATGTAAATGTTAAATCTGCAACGCAAGGAGCTAGGACAGAAGAAGAAAGAAGAACTACAGATGTCGAGTGGCATAAAGCAGAAGAAAAAGCAGAAGACCTTGCTGAAAAAGAGAGATTGGCTAATGAAGTAATACAAGGAGCTGGAAATCTTATTATTAGCAAGATTATTCCTCATTTAAACCAGTTCAAAAATTATTCTTTGGGGGCATTAAATGATATGGAAAGAAAAAAGGATATCTTCCAATTAATGAATTCTAGAGATTTATTCTTAAAGATATTCGAGAGTGAATTGCCTAAGCTAAAAAAAGAGCTTGAATACACAAGAAGTATTATAATAAGAGAAAGAAAATTATTTCAAGGAAAATATGGCGCTGGAGGAGATATAAGAAAGGATGTGAATTCTCTGCTTGATTTTGCAAAAAAGAATGCTATACTAAAGACATTAAAAGAATCTGGTGATGTCAGTGTAGATGAACTGAAAAAAGATATCATGTTTGTTTCAGACGGCTATCAGAGACAGGTGCTGGAAGAGATAACAATGCAAAAGAGGTTGGAGTATACAATAAGGATAGAAAAAGATATTGATTCTATATTAAAAAAGATGAAATCTTCAAAACAGGATATTACAATTTACATAACTCAAATTATCAAATATATAGAGATGATGCTTAAGATAATGAATGAGATTGTAAATCTTATTCAAGTATTCATAAGACAGGAAAATGCATTGATAAATGAATCCAAAGGAAAAATAGTGCCTGAATTAAATAGAATTGGTGAAAAAGAAGCAGCAATGAGAATGGAAGTTTTATGGGTATGTAAGAACTGTAAAACTCCTAATAAAAAAGGAGAGAATTTCTGTAAAAAATGCGGTAGTAGACTTAGACCAGAAGATTATTCAAGATAGTGTTATTAGAATTACGAGTTTTATCTATTAAGTAGCATACATTATTGATGTAACATTCTCTTTAAAATATTAAAAAAAGAAAACAATTATTTATTTTTAGCTTTTATCTCTCCTCTTGCAACTGCACCAGGCAGATGCTTTAGGTAGATATTCTTGAATATGTGGGCTAAAGTTATCTTCTTCTTGTCAGCATACTCTCTAGCTGCCTTTGCACCTTTAAGAAATGCTAAAGTTGTGTATTCTTCAAGTATATCATGGACAATTTTTCTTGTTCCCTGATATGCTTTAAGGCTTGAAAGCTTGTTGCTTCTCTCTACTCTCTTTGCAAACTCTATCAATTGTTCTCCACTAAGATTGCTTATCTTTTTCTTGCACTGCAAAATTGAGTCAGTAAGATTATGTCCTGTTCCTAAATCAAGAGGAACTCCTCCAGAAGTGTAAACATTTACAATCTGAGGCCAGACTTTTTTTAAGTGAGGTTTTGTAACATCCATATGCTCTTTTGCAGAACTTGTTAAAGGGCCGTTTTCATACCATGCTAAAGAAACATCTATCCTTTGCCTGCTCTCTGGCTTAAGATGTAGCATTATGTGTGGGTTTAATTTTATATCTTTTATCAAAGCTGCAATCTCTTCTGGTTTTGCATGCTCAATATGTTTGAAATCATGTCCTATTTTTGAAACAATATGTTTAATATGGTTTTCGTTGTCTTTCATTCTAAATTCCTCCATTTATGGATGGCCTCGAAAATCTGAGATTTTCGTTGCCTCCAAGATATTATGTTTGATAAGCAAGTTTTTCTGCTTTTCTTATTGTAGTTATACAAATGTCTGCTGTTATTCTACCTTGAGTTATTTTTTGAGTTGCTATAGCATAAATACTGTTAACTACTCCTTGCTCTTTCTTTTTTGTTTCTATTGCAAATTGTATTCTACTCTTTGTTTTTTCAAAATCACTTTTTTCTCCAGGACTTGCAAAGGTTATTGCATCTCTAATCGAGCTTTCAAACAATTTCTGCTGCTTTTCTAATCCTGCAATAAATCCTTTTATAATTCCTGTTTCCCTAACTTCTCTCATATAAGTATCTGTTATAGAATCAAAACTAGATTTTAGAGCACTTCTTTCAGAAACAGTATGCAAAAGTTTGTTTAAATTTTTTCTATAATCTCCCCCTATGCCAAACCTTCCTCTTTCTAGTTGTACAAGAGTGTTTATAAGATATTTCATTCCCTTGATTATGCTTTCCATCACTCCTTTTTTCTCTTTTTCAGAAGGAATTAGTAATTTTAATTCGTGGATTAACCGCGGAGGTGGTATTACACGTTTCTCTGTTACATTGAAAAGATTTTCAAGGTATACAATAGCTTTTTGATTATATCTTTTTGAGCTGACAAGCCTTACATGAAGCTCTCTTAGAAGCTCTTCTTTCTTTTTCTGCACATCTGCTATTTCTCCAGCAAGATGTTTTATTTGTTCTAGTGTCTTTTTACCACCGCGAATTCTTTCGTCCAAATAGTTTGCTTCTCCAAATTTTAATTGTGCCATTTTTAATCACCTTTTATTTTTTGAATTTTATTAATTTTTCATAAATTATCTGTATGAAGGAGGCAACCATATCTTTCCTTTAGGATTTCTTGTCCAGTCCTCTTTAAACATTTTAACTCTCTGTTCAGGAGGAATGTTTCTCTGATCATTTCCATATATCCCTCCTGTGTGATACAATGTTATTACTTCCTTAACTTTTTCTTTTGGTACTCTGCCCCTTGTAGGAGTTTTCTTTTTTACTGTTTGTTTGCCTCCTTTGATTACTATAATTAATACATACACATGTATCAAATTTAATGCTTTGTCAAATACTACAAAAATTATTTTGTGTTTTCCTTCTTTTAATGTTATAAAATTATTTATATTAAAGTTTATTGGTCCAACTCCAGTGTTAATAATTGTGTTAAAATTATCATCAACATAAACATTCCAAGAAAGATTATTAGTAAGATTTACATTAATATTTATATCTCCATTATAATTGATATAATTGTTATAGTTAAATGAGTTATTTATGTTGTTTACTGTAGAATTATTAACAGTTATATTATTTATTACTGTATTTGTTCCTGGTGGAGTTGGTGGAGGAGGAGTTGCTGAACCAATTGTGATTGTTCTAGAAGCATCTGCTGTAGTGCCAGCAGAATCTCTTGCTATAAATTTAACTTGATAAGTTCCTGCTGGTAAATTATTTTTTATACCATTTATCTTTCTTGGAGAGCTTGGGCGAGTTCTTCCTATCATTATTCCGTTTATATAAACTGCTCCAACAACAGGATTTGCACCATGGATTATATCTGCATCAAAGATTATATTATCTCCAACATTATAATTCGGAGGGCTGTTATTTGGTAGATTAACATTTATTTTGAATGTTCCTGGAGGATGTGTTGTTCCAACTGTAAAGTCTACTGTTACAGGAGTTGCTATTGTTCCTGTATTTTCTGCTTCAAATGTTAACGAATAATTTCCATCAACAATTCCTGTTAAGGGTGTAGATAAATGATCTATATCTGGTATTCCCCATGGTGGAGAAGAAGCACCAGTTCTAATATTTTTTAATGTAACTTTCCAATTTGTTCTTCCATTAGTTGCATTTACTGAAGCATCTACTAGTATATCGCTGCCTGAAGGGAATTTTGCTCTTGGTGCAGGAGATGTTACAGTTATAGTAAGTCCTCCTGGACCAGCGCCTATTATAATATTAACATCTTCATGAACTGTATTACCTGTAGGATCTCTTGCTATAAATCTTATAACATGATTTCCTGGTGGAAGTGTATTTTTGCTTAAAGCAATGTTTCTTCCAATATTTCCATCTATCCTTCCGCTGATTGATGAACCAATTTCCCATTGTATAGGATCTGCGCCATTTTGAATTGCTGCTTCAAACAAAACAGGATCTCCTATATTGAAATGTTGTCCATTTGTTGGATGAGCTATAACAATTCTAAAAACTCCTGGACCAGCTCCTCCAATTCTAATTACTCTCTGCTCTTGTGCAGGAGTGTTAACAGGGTCTATTGCATCAAAAATAATTGTATATTCTCCGTCAGGCAGCTGCTGAATATGCCTAGGATTGATATGCTCTCCTCTGCCATTTATCTGAGGAACTTGCATAGTACCTGTTGCATTGTTTATTATTGTAATTGTCCAAGCTGTTCTTGCTGTAAAGTTTTGAACTCTTGCAACTATTTGTATTTGCGCTCCTGATGGAAATATATTGTGTGGGGGCTGCTGTGGAGAAATTATCCACAAGCCAAGCCTTCCAACTGGCGGTGTTGGTGGTGGTTGTGTTCCTGGAGGAATATTAGCACCATCTGGATTTCTAAAGCTGCTTGTCAGCAGCCTGCTTAGGTTTACAATAAGAGTTATTATCAAGGCAACAAGACAAATTGCTATAAAACCTCTCATCAAGTTCCCAAGTGTTGGAATGTTTTCAAGCCATCTTATTGATTCTGGAACAACTGCTTTCATAAGATACCAGGATAAAACAATTGCAGAAAGAATTGCCTTTCCTTTTTTGTCATTGTTCGGCTCTCCAAACAAATTTGTAATAAGATAGTACAGGAAAGCTGCAAAAAGCATGATAAAAATTATGCCTGCAAGAGGGCCTAATGTGAGAAGATTAAATCCGTTTTTATTGCCCCAGACAGAAAGAGCAATTGCAAGCGCCAAGCCAAGGGCAATGACAACTGCCTGTCCTGCATTTGTTTTTCCGCTTTGGTCCTTGAACCTTTTGCCGAAAACAACCTGTGCAATCCCTATAAACAGCACAGTGTAAACAATCATGTCAATGAATGTTCCATAATCGCTGTACAAATCCACCATGCTGAAATTCTCACCAGAAAGAGAACTGAAAATCGTTCCAAAAGCACTATTATCCATAGCAGCATAGACAGCTATGCCTAAACTAAGCAGAAACAAGACTGAGATTGCTAATATAATGTAAGTTTTCCCCTTCATTAACCTTCCTCTTTTAGTACAATAGGGTTATTTCTATCTTTTCGTATATAAACTTTTCTCAGAAATACCCTTTGATTTTAACATTGAAAGTAATTGCTGCATTTTTTTCTTGTTGATATGCTCTTTTCTAAGAGCTTCGTTTAGAGCTGCAATTGCTGCATTTCTAAGGTGAACATGTTGATTAACTGCATATGCCTCATCTTTTATCATTTTCTGCAAAGTATTTGCAAGTTCTTTAAGTTCAGCAGGATTCTGCGAGCGCGCAATTTCATATCTTATCTCTTGTATAAAAACGAAAACCAGTCTTTTGTTGAAGAATGTTGTATTTTTTATTCTTAGTTCTATATCTCTTACTAGCCTGCTTCCCCATGGCTTTCTTTTTTGTGAATCAGAATAGATTTTTACCAAATCCTTATGCATCATGTCTATTAAACCAGATATACTTACCATAGAATAATCTTGGAATAGAAGTATATAAATCTTTCCTGCAATAAAAAGCACAAACTTTAAATATAACAATGATAAAATAATTGTATAAATAAAATATTAGAGGTGAGAGATATGTTTAACAAAAGAGCGTTTATAACACATCCAGTAACATTAGCATTTATTGCATTCTTGATAGGAATGTTATTGATGTATTTGATGGCAAAAGGAATAATACCAACACCATTAAGCGGAACATTCTGCCCTATTAAAAAATAGAGATGGCTGGAAGAAAAGGGATTAGCATTACTTTTTTTCTTGGATTTATTTTTATTATAGTTTCAGCAATAGTTATAGGGCAATTGCTTGGAAAAACAATTCCTTTTATTGGTGCAATACCTAGCAATATACTCAACTGGGTCTGTGCAGTAGGAGCTTTGTTTTTTGGTTTATGGCTTATATTTAAGAAAAGCAGTCCTTATTAAAAATAAAAGATAGAATTTCTTTTTACTTAATATCTACAGAAGTTCCAATTGCCTGTCCTGGTAATCCTCTCTCGAAGATTGCTCTTATTGCGCCTTTGTTTCCATGGGCACCTGCAACTTTGCCTGTTATTTCTTTGCCTGTTGGAGTTTTCCAGGAAACTGATTTTCCTACTAGTTTCTCTGCTTTTTCTCTTTTATCAACACTGTCTATAACTATAATTATATGGTTTGGTGTCTGTCTGTGCCCTGATCTTCTATAGTTAGATATTATTCCTTTCATGTTGATTACTTCCTTTTTCTTTTGAAAATTCCAAACAATTTTTTGATATGACTCTTTTTCTTTGCTGGATTTACCTTTGCTTTTATTTTTTTCTTAACTATTTTTTTCTTTTCTGCTTTTTTGTGTTTCTTTTTGCTAACAGCATGTTTTACTGCTTTTATATCTCTTTTTATTCTTTTAGGAGTATTCTTCATAAATCCAACTCCTCTTTCAACAGTTGTCCTTGCAGCCTCTCTAACTCTTTCAACAGCAGTATAAGGCTCATATATCATCCCGCACTCTTTGCAGATGATTCTATTCATATCATCATTATATACAATGTCCATGCTTCCGCATTCAGGGCATTGTGTTATCTCTCGTATGCTTTTCATAAATTAAGAAGTAAGGGGGTGCTTTATAAATATTGCGAAAATTTGCTATAATTAAGGATTTTACTCCTTCTCAAACTTCAATTTCTCCTTGCCTTGCCAGACAAGAGCATGCTTAAGAACATCATAAATTGTATTAACTGGAATTATATTTATTTTCTTCAACTTTTCTTTGTCAATAATAATATCCTTAAGATTTGAGTTTGGAACAATTACATTTTTTATTCCAGCTTCAATAACAGCCTCTACCTTTGATGTAACTCCTCCTACAGGCAAAACATCTCCTCTGACAGAAAGACTGCCTGTCATTGCAAAGTCCTGCTTTACAGGAATTTTTTTCAGAGCAGAAATAATTGCAGTTGCAACTGCAATGCTTGCAGAATCTCCTTCAACACCTTCATATGTTTGCAAAAACTGAACGTAAATGTCATATTTTCTTAAATTCTCGCCAAAGTGTTTTTTTACAATAGCAGAAACATTCTTAACAGCTTCTTTTGCAATATCTCCAAGTTTTCCTGTTGCAATAATTTCCTTTTCCTTTCCACCAGGAGTTACCTGAGCTTCAATCGGAAGTACAATGCCTGAATAGCTGTTTTCTCCTCCTATAACCGCCAAACCATTTACTCTTCCTATCTTCTTGCCTTCTGTAATAATAACTTCATATTCTTTTTTTCTCTCAATATATTTATCAGCAATCTGCTTTTCAAGAGTACGAGCAGTTTTCTTTGCATCTGCAACATCTTCTTTTTGAACAAGTTTTTTGTTTCTTTCTTTTGCCAAATCTCCTGCTGCTCTGATTAATCCACCAAGCTCCCTCAACCTTAAGGTCAGATGTCCTTTTCTGTTTGCCATTTTTCTTGCTTCTTCTATAATTTCTAGAACAGCTTCTTTTGAAAAATGAGATATTTTTTTGTCTTTTATAATTTCTTGTGTAACAAAAACAGCAATCTTATCCCTATTATCCTCTGTGTCTAACATTGTCTCTTCCATATAAACTTCATAACCATAACCTCTTATTCTCGACCTTAAAGCAGGATGCATGTTTCTTACTGTTTCTACATTTCCTGCTGCAACAAGAACAAAGTTGCATGGCACTGGTTCTGTTCTTACCATTGCTCCTGCTGAACGCTCACTCTGTCCGGTTATTGGATATTTTCCTTCCTGCAATGATGTCAATAATTCCTGCTGTGTGCTTGGCTGTAATATTGCAATTTCATCTACAAACAAAACACCCATGTTTGATTTATGTATCATTCCTGCAACAACTCTCTGATGTGCAGGAGTTCCTAAACCACCTGACTGATAAGGGTCGTGCAAAACATCTCCAAGCAATGCTCCTGCATGAGCACCTGTTGCATCATTAAAAGGAGCTGTCTTTTTGTCAAAATTGTCAACAATAACTTTTGGAGAACCTTCTGAATGGTCCATTCTTCTAGACATATTAAGGAACAGTGTAAAAGCCACTAAAAATAATATGCCTCCAATAAACATTGCTGCAAATATAATATCTGATTTATAATAATTTCTTGCCCACCATGGAGCAAGCATTGCAAGAATAACCAGAATAAACATGAAAAGATTCTGTCCTTTGAACATTCCCATGTTCTGTATTTTTGATTTTGCAACTAAGTCCCTGCCTTTTCCAGCAGGAACTGTTCTTATCAATGGGCTATGCTCGTCGTTAGGATTTGGAAATGAAACAATATCCACAAGAGTTTCTTTTGGAAGCAATTCTGCTAAGCCCATGCCTAGCATTGATTTTCCTGTTCCAGGCTCTCCTATAAGAAGTACATGTCTTCTCTGCAGAGCTGCTTTTTTCACAACTTTAACAGCATTATCCTGGCCTATAACTTGGTCTATAAGCTTTTTACTTACCTTTATCTCTGCAGTTGATTTGAAATCAAGATTTTTCATAGGCCCCCAAATATATATAGATACAGTTGCTTAGCGATTTAAAAAGATTGTGAATTTAGAACTAATGCATGCCTGTACTACCAAATCCTCTGTCATTTCTTGCTGTTGTAGAAAGCTGTTTCACTTCTTTGATTTTGGCTTTTATTACAGGCATTATAATTAATTGAGCAATTCTCATTCCTTTGTCTATTGTTACAGAAACATCTCCAAAGTTTACAAGCAAAACAGAAACCTCTCCTCTATATGCTGGGTCAAATGTTCCTGCTGCTGTATAAACATTCATTTTACTTACTAATCCTGCTCTGTCTCTTATTAATCCAACACAGCCATCTGGAATTTTAAGAATAAGCCCTGTCTTTACATGTTTCTGTTCCATTGGATCAAGGTCAACTGATTCATTTGCCCTTAGGTCAATGCCTGCATCAGTAGACATTGCACTCTCTGGAAGAATTGCATCTTTGTAAATTTTTTTTACCAAAAGGATTTTTCCTTCTTTTGAAGTTTTTGGTTTAGAAAAAACTTTAGATTTAATTCTCTTTACTTTTGATTTCTTTACTTTTTTCAAAATATCGCCTCTTTTGTTATGTAATAATTATATGCATATAAAAATGTTACTTTTTTTACGAAATTTTATAAAGATAAACATTAATGATAGATTATGCATCAGACAGTGCTTCTGAAAATAGCGCTTGTATGTGTTTTTGTAGGTTTATTCTTGTTGTATATTTTCTCAGAAACAATTGAAATTGATGATACGGCAATAAGCAAAATAAACAATGCAGAATCAGGAGAAAAAATAAAGATAATTGGAATTGTTTCTGAAGTTTATTCGTCAGATAACGCTGTTTTTATTAAAGTTACAAAAGCAGAGACAGCAGAGGTTGTTGTTTTCAAACAAATCAATGAAAATATTACAATCAATTACGGAGATGTTGTTGAGATTATCGGAAGAACAGAAGATTACAATGGAAAAAGGGAGATTGTAGCAGACAGAATCAGAAAGGTGAAATAGTGTTTTTACAGCTTCTTATTGCTCTTCTGCTCGGCTGCTTTGCCGGGATTTTCACAGGCCTTATTCCTGGATTGCACATAAATCTTGTTGCTGTTGTAATAATGTCAACAGCAGCAAGTCTTTTGCATGTTGCTAGTCCTCTTGCAATTGCTGTTTTTATAATCGCAATGTCAATAACCCATACTTTTATTGATACAATTCCCTCAATATTTCTCGGAGCTCCTAATGAGGATACTGCTCTGACTGTTTTGCCAGGACATAAACTTCTTTTGAAAGGTAGGGGCTATGAAGCTGTAAAGCTAAGTGCAACAGGCTCTTTGTTAAGTTTGATAGCAATAGCAACAATAATACCATTATTGCTAAAATCAATTCCTTTCATATACGAACACATAAAAGATTATATTGGTTATATTTTAATTTTCTTTTCAGGGATAATGGTATTTGCAGAAAAAATAAAAAATAAGATATTTTGGGCATTTTTTTGTTTTATTACTTCTGGAATACTCGGCCTAATAGCATTAACAAGTCCTATGAAACAGCCATTGCTTCCTTTACTGTCTGGCTTGTTTGGAGTAAGCATACTTTTGTTTTCGCTCTCTGAAAAAACAAGAATTCCAGAACAGCAAATTACAGAGATAGAGAAAGTCAGCAACAAGAACAAAACAAAAGCAGTTTCTGCTGCTGTTTTTTCTGGCTCTTTGACAGCTTTATTTCCAGGCTTAAGTTCTTCGCATGCAGCTGTCATAGCTACACAAATTGTAGGAGATATTGGGGTAAATGCTTTCTTGATGCTTATGGGTGGAATTAACACTGTAAATTTCGTATTCTCACTTGTAACACTTTACACAATTGACAAAGCAAGGAATGGGACTGTTGTTGCAATATCAAAACTGATTGAAGCAATTCCATTAAATTATATTCTTATTTTTATTGCAGCAGCTGTTGCTGCAGGAGGAATTGCAACTTTTTTGGCTTTACAGATAGCAAAATCATTTTCAACTTTTGTTAATAAAATAAATTACAGAAGATTATGCTTGTTGATAATAATTTTTATCTTTATTATGAGCTTTTATTTTTCCTCCTGGTTTGGAATTCTGGTTTTGATTGTAGGAACAGCAATCGGCTTATTACCACACTTTTTTGGATTTAGAAAAAGCGCATGTATGGGATGCTTGCTTGTTCCAACAATATTATTTTTTATTTTATAACAAACAATAACTTTAAATACTTCTTTAATTAGATTTATATCATGAAAAAACAAAAAAAAGAGTTAAAGAACTTCTGGATGAAGAACAGACTCCTAATAGTGATTACAATATTAGTAATTTTATTTGTTTACGATAACTATATGCATAATGGTGTTACAAAAATGATAGCACAGGGAAATGCAGAAAGTTTGAAATCCTATATTCTATCTTTTGGAGTTTTTGCTCCAATTATATTTGCATCTTTTGTTATACTCCAAGTTGTTTTTGCTCCAATTCCAGGAATACTGCTGGCTATTGTAGGCGGTTTATTATTTGGACCTTTTTTAGCATCAACAATTGTATGGGTAAGTGTTGTAATCGGTTCTGTAATATGTTTTTATATTGCAAAAAATCTTGGAAGAGAATTTATTCTAAGTTTGATGAAAAAAGCAGAACTCGGACGTTTTGATATACTTTCACAGAGATATGGTTTTTGGATTCTCCTTTTTTTAAGACTAAATCCTATAACAAATTCTGATTTATTAAGTTATGCTGCTGGACTTAGTAAAATAAATTTTAAGGATTTTTTCTGGGCAACTGTAATAGGAAGCCTGCCTTTAAGCTATCTTGGAGTTTATCTCAGTAAATTCATAAAAGGAGAAGCTCTTATAAAATTTGTATTCATTATTTCTTCTGTATTCATTGCTCTATTTATTATTTATATTTTCTATACTCTTTCAAAAACAAAATTACCAAAAAAAAGAAAGATAAAGAAATAATTAAATTCTTTTACCCATTTTCGAGTTGCTGTTGTCAAAAATTTTGTTAATATCATAAACACGAGGATCGATTTCATCTCTTCTCTTTATTCTAGCAGGACTGTCATCTAATTTTTTAGGTTGTATATTTGGAGTTTCCTGAACAACCTCTCTAACATTTTCCTTAACTTCTGTTCTAATTTCTACTCTTGCTGTAGGAGAGCTTCTCATTATTAAGTTAAGGCTTGTCTGCATTCTTGCAACCTGCTTTTCAAGATCTTCAAGTTTTTGCCCGTATTTTGTAAGAATATCGTTTATATAAAACTCTATTCTGTCAACTCTTTGCTTGAATCTATCTGTCTGCTCTCCAATTGGCTGTGAAGCTCCTGTCTGGAAGTCCTGTGCTGAATTTTTCTTTGATGAAGCTATAAAATTTCCATCATCCTTGAAATTTGACATTCCAGCAGCCATTTTCATGGCTTCGTCAGTATTTTTTGCAAATCCTTTTTCCACAAGCTCTTTTGCTAGCTTAGAAACCTCTGTAAGTTTGGTTATATCTATCATAATTAAGAGATATTCAATAATTGTATATAAATTTTACTAATAAAGTTGATATCATAACATTTATATATTGTTTTCTGCTTTCGCTTTTCATGATATTTGTATCAACAGCATGTTTAAAAGGAAGTGATTCAAGATTCACAAGAAATTTGTCCTATGTTTTAGATATTTACAAAAGATTAGGCATAAAAAATATTGAGCTTGGTTCTGTACATGAGAAGATAAATGATTTTACGCCTTTGTTCAGGTACAAGAAAGAGAACAATGCAAACTTTATCATTCATGGTTTTTTTCCTCCTACAGATGCTAAATTTATGATGAACCTTGCTTCGCAAAATAGTAGAATATTAAAGGGAACAATTGCGATTGCAAAAAACGGCATAGAGATGTGTAATAAATTAGATTCAAATCTTTATTCTATGCACGCAGGACATTGTGCTGATGTTTTTGTAAATCAAAGCAAATGTAAAAAAATTATTTCTGCTGATAAAGCAATTGAAATTTCAGCAAACAGTCTTGGTATTTTGTGCGATTATGCAAAAAAACTAGATGTAAAAATTGCTGTTGAAAATTCAAATGGGTTTACAGAGAATACTTTCAATTATAGTATTGAAAGCTTTAATGAAATTTTCAGAAAAGTAAGTTCGAGGAATCTTGGAGTGTTGATTGATATCGGGCATCTAAACATGGCTGCAAAACATTTTGGCTTTGATAAAAAAGATTTTATAAAAAAACTACAGAGCAAAGTTCTTGAACTGCACTGCCACGAAAATCATGGAATGAAGGATGAACATCTGAATGTTAAAAACAAGGATTTGCTGAACAGTTTTGACAAAGATGTTCTGAAAAAAATTGCAGTAACCCTTGAGGCAAACTGGCTTGATGAAAATGGAATTAAAGAAGGAAAGCTAATTCTTGAGAAAATAATTACTTAAAGATTCAGAACACCAGAGAGTAAACTAAACTACAACTCCTGCTCGTCATCATCGTTATCTGAACTTTCATCATCAAAAAATGATTTTTCCTCATGCTCTTTTTTGTGCATTTTGCACCTCCTTGAGATAGGGCATTATTAGCTCTTTAGTTTATATATTTTTCTATCACTAAAATTAACTTATTAGTTAATACTAAGGTTTATAAATATAAATATTCTTGTATTTATATGGTGAAAAAAGAGCTGATTGATTACATAAGAACATATGTAAACAAAGGATATCCTACAAGTTACATAAGAAACTATCTAATAAATTACGGCTATGGCGCAGATGAAGTCGATAATGCTCTACGCTATATTGAACAGCCTGCTGGAAAATCAGTAAGTTTTAACATTGCACCTATGCTAAAGTTTATCATTCCAATTATTATTGTTCTTGCTGCTGTTGCTTTTTTGATTCCAACTGTGATGCTAAAAACACCTTCACAGTCTTATCCTAAAGGCAATAATGATAATATTGTTATTGCTCCTCCTACAAATGTAGAAGTTCCTGAACCTGTAGTTCCACAAACCAATTCTGAAACTCCTGTTGTTGATACTCCTATCAATGTGTGTCCTGCAAATTGTGATGATGGAAAAGAGTGTACAAGAGATTATTGCAGCGAGAATACAGGACTTATGTGCGTGCATCAGCCAATAAGACCTTGTTGTGGAAATGGTGCTTGCGAAAGCGGAGAGGACAAGGATAGTTGCGCAAAAGACTGCACAATAACTTCTTTATCTTTATGGGACCAGATAGAGGCTATCAAAGTTCAGGCAAGCACAGACCCCTCTGTTGCAAGAAAGGCTTGCTCTATAATTGATGCAATCAATTTCAGAAACAGATGTTATTCTGATGTTGCTGTTATTGCTGAAACAGAAAGTTATTGCGATGATATAAAAGAAGGAAGCGATGCAGATAGCTTGAAATGGAAATGCTATTCAAATGTTGCAAAAGCAGTTCAAAGAAATAATATTTGCGACAGAATAAATGATGAAATTGTAAGGGATGAATGTTATATGAATTTTGTTCTTGCAGATGATTACACTGTCTGCGATAAGATAATAAATGAATACCAGAAGCAGAACTGCAATCAGTTAAAGAACATAAAAGGAATAATGGCTAACCAGCCTGAAATTATAGAACAGCCAGTGGAATGATTTATCTTAGTTCTGGTTCTACGAATGCGCGGTAGCGAGAATAATCTGTATAATCCAGGCCTTGTTCAAATTCTGTTATTAATGAAATTTCATCTCCTCTTAAGAAATAAAAGGTTATAAGATTGCTTGAATCTAATTTGTTTTCTTCCAAAAACCAAAGCCCGCTTTCAGGATCCATAGAAGCTCCTCCATAAGGAAATGGCTTTTCATTTATATCTTCATTTGGAGCTTTGACGTCAACTATGCAACCGCAATAAAGTTCCTGTCCTGTCAATGGATTAGTATAATATGGAACTGACTTATAATCCTCATTAGCCATGCATTTATCATAGCAAAAATCATGGCTGCACTGGCACCATTTTGAGGAGTTTGCTCTTATAAAAATTCCTTTTTCATCTGTCTCAATTATAAATATGTTATAAGATGAGGGTATAAATTTCATTTGTTTTATACTGCTTTGATTTGTGAACATCATAGGATATGTTGTTGCTCTTACAGAAGAAGAAACTGGTACTGTAGTTGTAATTAATGAAACTGATTCACCTGAGATTATATCTGTTCCGTAAGTTCTGATAGCATCAACTACACTTATATTTAATAAGCTTGCTTGGTTTAAGTATTGTAAATTTCCTATAACATCATTGGATTTTGTAAGCCAACTGTGAAGCTGATTGTAATAATCATGATACCAGCTAGGAGATGATATTGGAAAGAAAAAGGATGAATCAAGTACAGATAGTGATTCTTCACACAAAGCTTTTACTTGATTTGCTTGATTTAAAAATTCAGAAACAGTAGTATCATTCCAAAAGATATTTTCATCTGGTATTTTATATTTTAGATTTTGTAAAGCAAGCAATAAATTTGCTGTTTTATTCTCACAAATTTCCCTATGATCAACATTTTCGCAATGTGATTCTTTGTTGCTGAATCCACTGACAATTTCAGAAAGATTGGAAGCTATATAAATCATATTATCCCTCTCTTTCAATAAATTTCTTACAGGAGCAATTGGGATTTTTTTAACTGTTATATTTTTATCCCTAGCTGGCTCTAACTCAACTTCAATTGTTTTTGGCACATTATATTCTGTTGTAAAATTAGATATAACAACTGTTCCATAATCCTGTTTCTCTAGCGTCAATCTTCCATCTCCAATGCAGATAGGAAATTTATCATTGAATACTGCCTCTCCTGAATCTGAATCTTTTATTGTCTCCCCCATAGGACATGCGTTATAATCCCCGCATCTGAACAGTAGAGCTACATTTTCTATTGGTTGTTTTGTTTTCTCATCTATTGTTTTTATTGTTATGTTTCCGCTTATTCTCTGGTTTATGTTGCACATGAGGGATTTTTGTTTTGTTCTACTAGGCACTAAATTAGTATCCAAAATTATATCATTAGGATCATATGTAACTGTTCTGCCTTCTAGATTCCCTTCTAAAAGAGTTTTATCATCATCAAGATTCACTTGCAAAGCAAACATAAACGTATATCCTTGATTATTTAATGACCTATTGTCAGTTATCATAACAATAAGAGGATAGGATATATCATAAAAAGATTCATAAACATTTATCTGTGTTGAAGGAGTAAGATCTGATGCATATTCCTGCCTATTTGAATAACTTGCAGTGATTGTATTGCCTGACCTAGGAGTTATTTCCAAGTAAGTCTCTAAAGAAGGGTCATAAATAAATTTTACCTCTTGATTAGGAAAAGGATTTTTGAATATATCTAAAAACATTGAGTCATAAATTCCTTGCTTAAATGAATCTCCTGGTATTATTATTCTTTTTGTATTTCTTGTTCCATTCATCTGCATCAGACTTGTCATTGATGAGATAATATTTTTAAGATTTATCTCTACTTCATTCTTTTTCCAAGTTGCTGTGCTAAATTTTTGGTCTGAATCATAAATAGGAGGTAATTGATTTCTTTCAATCCCAGAGTATATCCCTATCCATCCTAAAAGAATGTTATCAAAAACTTGGTACTCTTTTTCAACATATGCTGTGCTTAAAGCAAGATTGTATATCTCCATAAAGTTTATATCGATAGGAACTTGGAAATTTTTTAGTTCAGATTGCGCATCTTCTTTTTTTATTATTATATCATAATCTAAATCTATTATAATATTTGAAGATGTAACTTTTGTTGTTGCAGAAGGATTAGTTTTAATTTTTATATCAAAGCCTTGTTGTTTTATAGGTTTAAAATCCTCAAGACAGTTATTTATTTCTGAGTTGATATATCTGTCCACCTGTCCTTCTATTTCTCCAAGCATTGGAGCTTTAGAATCTGCAGAACATATTATACATGGTTGAGGTGTTTTAAGGTAAAACCAGTAAGCAATGGGCTGTTCAAAAAAATAAGATGCGTCATAACCCATGGATTTTTCTGGTTTTATATTAAAAGTTTTTCCACTAAGATAGCTGTCTGACATATTTATGTAACCGCCATGCTCTCCAATATCCTTAAATGCTTTTATAGAAAGTGTTTTTACACATTCTGTGATATAATCATTTACAGGAGCAGCCCACTCAGGAACAGAACCTGCTATTTTTTTTACCTCTGTAGTTTTTTCAGTAGCTGTAACTCTTATATAAATCAGTATAGAAGATGAGAGTATAATAATTATTGCAAGTATAATGAACAATGTCATCTGCGCTTTTTTGTTTTGTTTTAAATTTTTCATTCTATGCTCACAATAGGAACTTCAATCCAGTTTGAAACATAATCCATTTTTACAAATGTATAATCTGACTCAGTTAAGTAAGTATAATAATAGCCTTCTGAACCAGCAGCTGGATTTGCTGTAGCCCCACCAATAGATTTTGTTGTTCCATCATCTTTACTCATTATGATAGTATAAGCAACTGCTAGTTCATTTGGATGGAAATACCATGATACCTCATAGAAAGTTGTATTGTCTGGCATCAATCTCTTTTGTCCTTGCAAGGTTAGCGTTGTTTGTGAAAGATAAATTGGACTTGCTGTTCTTGCTCCAATCTGCGATTCTTCTGTTCCTCCCCAGACACTGCACTCCTGCAATTCCCAATCAGCTAAACCATACCATCCTGGAACAACAACATTTGATGCTTTTTCTTTTGATTCCAAAAGACCTGGAATAGAAAAAGAGTAAACTATATTTGCAGACAGCAAAAGCAGTATTGTAATTGTAAAAATTATATTTGTGTTTTTTTTCATTTTAGTATTGGCTAAAATCTGTGCAATAATCTATACCTCCTAATTCTTGACTATATTCCTCAGCACTAAATTTTGCTATATTTTTCAAACTAATTATTTCATTGATTGTATTTAAAGCTCCCCAAACACCACACCCTGCAGAACGCCCTCCTGCAGGAGGCAGAGCGCAATATGCTTGACCTGTTGGAAGAACATAATCTAAACACCCTACAAGATAAGCTATTCCAGCTATTATAAATCCGTAATTGCTAAGCAAAGCCGTAAATATAGAAGAAAATATATCAAGAACATTCATTCCCCTTTTATATTCTGCTCCTTCAACATACAAGCATTCTCTTTCTTTATACATTTCAGTACATGGTGTTATTGGAAGCCCTTTTATCATAAGGTCCGTAATACAATTTCTATACATACATTTTATTTGAACGTCTTTTTTAAGATTATATGCTTCTGCAGGAATACACATGCAGGATTTTGCATAATGTATACTTTTGTAAGGATTCCATATCCAGTTTGCTGAATCTCCTGGACCAGGAGCAGTTGCTATAACTCCTGTATCTTGCCATTTTGTTCTTGCTGCTGCACTTGGGTCTGCTTTTATATTCTCCTGCCAAGTAAGTTCTTTTGCTACAGCAGGTGCTGGTGGTGGTGTTGCTGGTATTGATGGTAGTGCTGTTGATGTGGAATATGAATCACCACTAAAAGTGTTTATAGGTATACTTGAGAGGTCTATTGGTGCTGGAGGTGTTGTTGGATTTGTTCCATACGTATAACTCCCTCCAGATTTAGTTATTGTTGTACCTGCAGGTATTACTGTACCATCAGGTAATGTTGTAGCAACATTTATTGTATAAGTACCATCAGGCAAACTTGGATCTGACAGTGTAGGTATTTTATTACCCATTGTACCTTTACTAGCACTCTCAGCCATCTTCACCATTATTATGCTTGATGCTACTGATCCCCATGCATCTGCATTGCACAATGCACATTCAAATGATACCATGCATGCTACCTTAATCATTAAGCCAATGGTATTCGCTCCTGTCGGCATAAACCCAGAAGGCCATATTATATTTTCAACAATATTATGAAAAGTTGTTGTTGGTCTGCATATTGCATTCCAAAGAGTTGTTGCTGCATGAGTCAGCCATGGGATATGAAACATCACCATTGAAACACCCCAAAGTATAGATTTAATTGTTTGTAAGAGGCTGTTAATCTGTCCAAGCATTTTTGCTATAGAACAAAAAGTTCCATATGTAGAAATTATCTTTTCTTTGTCTGCAATCTCTTTTTCAAGAGCTGTAATTTCATCAGTTATCCCATCAATCTTCTTCTGTGCAGCTTCATCAATTCCAGGCAGAATGCCTAACAGTGGAATGTTTACTGTGATATTTTCTGTTTCAAAACTCTTGTAAACCTTGTTTCCATTTCTTATTTTAAGTTTTAAAACACAATTAACAGGCAGAGAATCGTTTAAAATACTGTAAGTTTCTATTTTAGTTGTTTTAATTACAATAATTGGATTTATTCCAGAATTCATTATGTATGGCTGTTGGTTAAAATCAGTATAACTTGTTAGAGGACATTCAACATTTTCAGAAGCAATTACTGCTGTTGTTGGTGCTATCATTGAAATTGAAGGGCTTACGAAAATATTCATTGCTATTTTTGATATTATTCCTTTATCGATATTAGATGGAATTGTGCTTATTGAATCAATTTTATAAAAATTAGGAGTTCCTGTATCAAGAAGCTCATAAACAGTAATGTCCTTTGAGGTTTCTGCTTTATTTCCAGCAACATCATAAACAGTAATGTTTAAAGGAAGTGTTAAATAAGTTGAAACAATATCGTCAATCTCAACTATGCACGTTTTCTCTAAAGTATCAGTGGTGCATGTTTCTGTGAACAATGAATTTGAAGAACTGATGCCAGATGCATTTATTGCTATGGAAGCATTGTTCATCTCAATAATTTTAGCAGTGATTGTAAGTGTATCGTCAGATGTAAGTGCATCTGGTGAAGATACTATTGACACGATTATAGGGCTGATTTTATCAACAATAAAGTCAGCTGTCTTTGTTCCAACAAGAATATTGCCAGCATCATCGCTTGAGCTTGGTTCAATCACTGCAGTTATTGTTGTTCCAGATTCTTTATCTGTAACAACATTATACCAATAGCAATACCAAAAAGCTCCTGTTTTTGTGCAGTTGTCTGCTTGTTTGTCCCCTTGTGAATCAAAATTAAGCCATACTTTTCTTTCATTAAAGCCAGCTCCTGCATCATCTAACTTTACAATAATATCATTTCTTTCTGCTCCAATATAACTCTGTGTTCCTGCTTTGTGGTTTGATTCTATTGAATCTATTATTGGCTCTGTATTATCAAGATTTATTGTATAAGGTATATTTTGTGTTCTTGTGTTACCATAAATGTCAGAAGCTGTTATTGAAATACTGCCTTCAAAACTCACAGCAGGATTTAGTGCAAGATTATCCCACTCACAAGTATAATTACCATCAATTAAATTACAAGCTGTTGCATAAACAACTCCAATTGGATTGTCTGGGTTTAAATCAGAACCAAAATCTGCCATAACACTTGAAACATTTAAATCATTTGATGTGATATTAACAGTTGCATTTGCAGTTGTTCCACTCATACCAATAAATTCTATTTTATTTCCTAAGCTGTTAACAAACATAAAGCTGTTTACATCAATTGAAGGAGGTGTGCTATCAATAACCAAATCTGCAAATGCGCTGCCAATGTGATTGAAATTATCATATGCTTTTGCTTCTACACTAAATGTTCCTTCTGAAAAGGAAATCCCAGAAGCAAGAATTGTAAAAGAGCCTTCTTTATAGCATTCGTTTGGATTTGTCGCAACCTCGCTAGTCAAACTTTTGAATTTTACTCCTGTAAAATTATTGAAAAACTCTAATTTTTTTATTCCAGCGCATTTTAAATTGTCATCTCTAGAATAAGCGTAATCCTGAATAGTATATGATATTGTAATCTCGCTGCTAGGAGAGGAAGCAGAGGGTGAAATAGAAAATATTATATCAGGAGCAATTGAATCAACAATTGTTGTTGTCTGGCCTTCAGGATAAATAATATTTTCACCATCATTCATTGTTATCGGCCAGTTATTTTCTGTTGTTATTTCAAGTGCTGACAAAATTAGTGTTTTTGTACAAGTTTGTCCGCCAGTCATTCTAGGAGATGATGTGCAGGAATCAAAAGTTTTATTTCCAAGTTTTACATCATTTTTTGTAACAGTGCCAGAATCAAGTTTTGCATCAACAACAATCTTTAGATTGTCATCAGGACCTGTAACAAATCCATCAACATTGTGGTTAGTTCCTCCTATAGAATATACATTAAGCTCACTTGCAATGCATATTGGAAGTGTTAAAATTAAAAATATGAGGAATATTGCAGTAAGTTCAATATATTTTCTAGCTTTCATTTTTTTCAAATAAATGAAAGCTCAAAAACCTCAGTTTTTATTGCTTTCATCTTGTCCATACCTCGATTATTTCTGGCTTTAGGTTAAATTCAGCAAAAAGTTGAGTTATTTTCAGAAGATTTTCAAAGTCAGCGATAAATACATTTCCTTCTAGTTTTTTTGCATGAATTTCCTGCAATAAACCATTGTGAGAATAAAGTTTTCCTTTCATTTCTTTGTAGCCAGCTAAATTTCTTAGAAATTTTACTTTTTGCTTCTGCGACATTTTGCTGAGAGAATAATTTACTACAACCTTGTGCTTTAGCTCTTCAAATCGAACCATTGAATGCTGTATAACTAAAGAAGTATATAAAGATTTCTGTTATTTGTAACTATATTATGTACTAAATAACTTTTTTTAACAAAGGATTATTATCTTAGTATAGAAAATTTTATTCTTTATGTTATATATAATAGTTTTATGTTTTTTGTAATAGAATTATCTTATCTCTGCGCCATCATCAATGTCAACAAAAATCTCTTCTTTGTCTGTTTTCATGGTTTTATGGTTGTGAACAACCTTATTATGCTTTGTTGTCATTTTTATTTCACTGAATTTTTCTATTGTTATTCTCTCTTTTCTATTCTCAATGCCCTCAAAATAAACTTTTGTTCCGATTTCAGATTCTTTTGGCCCAAGAAGCTTCACATTTTCTCCTAAACCTGCTGCCAAAAGCATGCCATTGCTTTCATAGCCCCTTAATTTTGCTGGCTTTAAATTTGTAACAACAACAATTTTTCTTCCGATAAGCTCTTCTGGAGTGTAATGTTTTCTTATTCCTGCAACAATCTGTCTTTTCTCTTCTCCAAGATTAATCTGCAAAATCAGGAGTTTTTCAGCATCAGGATGCTGCTTTGCATCTATTATTTCAGCAACTTTAAGGTTTGCAGGAAATTCTTCCTTGGTTTCTAGCTCAATCTTCTTAAAAAGTATTCCAGAATCAGTTATTCTTCCAGCTGTTTTGCCTGAAAATCCAATTTTGTCAAACTTTTCCTTTTCAAACTCAAACTGCTTTCTTATTTTTTCAGATGTTTCTGGAATAAAAGGAGCAATAAGTAATGAAATTATCCTTATTGCTTCTACGCAGTTGTATAATACTGTTGCTAATCTCTCTTTGTCTGCAATTTTCCATGAAGCAGTATCGTTTACATACTTGTTTGCAAGGTCAATCATTGACCAGACAGTATCTATTGCTTTTTTTATCTCAAAATTTTTAATATGTTTCTTGATTTCATTGAATTTATTGAAATTTTCTATAAAATCCAAGTCAATCTGTTCAAGATTATGCTGTTTTGGTATGTAATCATCAAAATTTTTCTTAAGCAGAGCAGAAACTCTTGAAATTAAATTGCCAAGAGTGTTTGCAAGCTCGCTGTTATGGCGTGCTATAAGTGCTTCTTCTGAAAAATTTCCATCTTCGCCAAAAATTATTTCTCTTAAAAGAAAATATCTTAAGGTATCTGAGCCATATTTTTCAGCAATTTCAATAGGATCTATTTTTATGCCCTTGCTCTTTGACATTTTTTCTCCGCCAATGTTAATAAAACCATGAACAAAAACTGTTTTTGGAGGTTGTATTCCTATTGAAAAAAGAATTGCAGGCCAGATAACTGAATGAAACCATAAAATATCTTTTCCTACATTGTGCATATCGCATGGCCAGAATTTTTTCATCTGCTCTTTGCTTAAAGCAGAGATATAATTTAACAATGCATCAAACCAAACATAGATTACGTGCTTTTCGTCAATTGGAAGAGGTATTCCCCATTTGAAACTTGTTCTTGAAACACTTAAATCCTTCAATGGCTCTTGTTTAAGCCTTGAAAGAATCTCATTTCTTCTTGTTTCTGGTAAAATAAATTCTGGATTTTTTTCAATGTGCTCTATAAGTTTGTCCTGATATTTTGAAAGCCTGAAAAAATAACTTTCTTCTTTTACTGTCTCGCACTCTTTTTTGTGTATTTTGCATTTTCCATCTTCTAACTCTTTTTCAGAGTAAAATGCTTCACAACCAGTGCAATACAAACCTTCATAATCTCCTTTGTAAATATCTCCATTGTCATAAACCTCTTTGAAAACACTTTTACAGAAATCTATATGCTTTTTTTCTGTTGTTCTTATAAAATAATCATTTGAAATATTCAATTTTATGCACAATTCTTTGAATTTTTGCGATATTTCGTCAACAAATTCCTGCGGTGTCTTTCCGAGCTTTAACGCAGACTGCTCGACTTTCTGTCCATGCTCATCTGTTCCTGTAAGAAAAAATACATCTTCTCCAAGCAAGCGATGAAATCTTGCGATAACATCTGCGCATATCTTCTCATAAGCATGCCCAAGATGAGGGCTTGCATTAGTATAATCTATTGCAGTAGTTATGTAAAATTTGTTTGGCATAAACTAGAAAGATAAATCTTAGGTTTATTAAGGTTTTGCTATAGTTTTAACCAAACAGAACATATTTCCCACTGGCTAAAGCTTCTTTCCTTTTTGTAAATAAAATTAACTCTTCCAAAGCTTTTTTTTCTTTATTAGACAAAGCTTTATTTTGTGAATCAGCAATTCTTATATCTCTTACAATTTGTGGTATAACCGTGCTAATTAAATCGTATGCCTCTACTTTTTTTTCGTCTGTTAAAAGACTAAAATATGTAGTTATCAATCCGTGTTTTAATTCTTCTATACTCTTAAATTTCCCAAAACCAACCTCTGTGTATTCAATTGCTTCGTTTAAACAAGAAAGCTCTTCTAAAAGTAAATATGCTCTTTCTCCTTTTTCAACAATAGAATTTGGTTCTATAAACGATGCCACTATATTATTATCTCCTAAATCATCTAATTTTATGCCAAGTGATTTAAGTGCAGTAACTACCTGCTCTTGATGTCCTTTTAGTCTATTGGCATCGTATCTCAAACAATAAAGAATTCCTGCTCCCGGGTCTTGATTAGATTTTGCTAAATTGAATTCACTCCATAGTTTATCATCCATTATATTCTCCCCAGAATTCGTACTGGTCCACGACCACCTCTAAAATATGTACTAATTGAAAAATAAAAATTTAATCTTCATTATCTCTTCTTATAACCTTTACAGAATCCATCTTTACTGTGATTGGTATTGGAACAGCTGCTTCAAGAAGCTCGACAACAACATCATCTTTCTGTTTTTCTATTCTTGCAACTTTTGCTTTCTCTGTCTTGAATGGACCTGATATGATTTCAACAATATCACCTTTCTTGATATTCATCTCGTACTTTGTCTGCTCAAGCATGTGCTCAATTTCCTTGTAAGCGATTTCTTTAGCTAATATACCTCTTGCATAAGGAATTCCTTGTGCAGCCTGCTCTGCCTCTGTTTTTGTGCTTGCTTCTACGAAAATATAGCCCCTCATTCCATGAGGCCTTATAATTGAATAGACTTCTAACTTCTTTTTCTTTACATTGCTTGACAAAAAGTCCATAACCTGGTCTTCTCTGTTAGCAGTTACTCTTAACCCAAAGATTTTTGCATGATGTGTTTGTGTTTCTTCTTCTGCCATTTTTTTAATTTTTATTTTTTTAAGTTTATACCCTACCCTAAATTTTTATGGAGTATAAGTATAAGATCTATCTGTAATATAGGATTTTTTTGTGATATATAAAGGTTTTGTTTTATAGTAATAAACGATATTTGTCATATAATTAATGTTTATTACTATATTTAAAATGACATACTATTTTTATTAAAATTTATGTCATTTTATTTTACTTGAAAAACAACTGATTTATGATATTTATTATAAATCCTATAATTCCAATCACAGCCATACCAAGAGCAGAAACTTTTACAATTGACTTGAATTCGTCCTGATCTGGTTTCTTTGTAACCTTGATTACTCTGACACACTCTCTTACAAAGTGCTTTAACTTTGATTTCAGTGTTGGTTTTTCGTATGTTTCGTCCATCTTAACTAGGTTATTTGCTTTGGTTTTTAAATCTTTTTAATCTATAAAGTCTACGCCAATATCCTTGCCAAATTTGTCCTTTTGTACATCCTGCATTGTTCTCCCATTATTAAATTTCTGTGAAGACCTTGCTCCTGTGATTATTAATGTAGCTCTAACAGTATTTTGCAAATCTTCGTAAACCTGAGCACCCCAGATTATTTTTGAATTTGCTCCTAATCTCTCTGAAACATTTTCCACAATTTTTCTTGCTTCTTCAAGAGTCATGTCTGGGCCTCCTGCAACATTTACAAGAGCACCTGTTGCAGTGGATATATCAACATCAAGCAATGGATTTGTCATTGCCTTTTCAACAGCTTCTAAAGCTCTATTTTCAGCATCACTTTCACCAACTCCAATCAAAGCAATGCCTCCATTTTTCATTATAGCTTTTATATCTGCAAAATCAAGATTAATCAAGCCAGGCCTTGTAATAAGCTCTGAAATTCCTTTGACAGCATTTGTCAATATTTCGTCAGCGACTTTAAAAGCTGTATCAATCGGCAAATCTGGAGCTAATTCAAGGAGCTTGTCATTAGGTATAACAATAAGAGTATCTGCATTCTGCCCTAATTTCTCTAATCCGCGAATAGCATTCTCATATCTTCTTTTTCCTTCCATTGAAAATGGCATTGTAACTATGCCAACAACTAAGCATCCCATTCTCTTTGCAATTTCTGCAACAACAGGAGCAGAACCTGTTCCTGTTCCTCCTCCTAAACCACATGTTATGAAAACCATGTCAGCATCTTTTACTATTTTCTTAATATCTTCCTCACTAGCTCTTGTTGCCTTTTCTCCTAAATTTGGGTCAGCTCCTGCACCAAGCCCTTTTGTAAGCTCTTTTCCAAGAAGAAGTTTTTTGTCTGCTGTTGTATACAATAAATCCTGTGCATCTGTGTTAAGTGCAATTGTCTCAACACCCTGTATTCCAACTTCTGTGATTCTATTTATGGTGTTATTGCCCCCTCCTCCACAGCCAATAACTTTTATCTGTGCATTATTCTGTTCAAGAAGTTCCTGCAAATCTAGATCTTTATCCTCTGATTTTTTAACTTCAATTCCATCTGGATTAGCATCTTTGATTGTATAGTCCACTTTTATACCTCGAAATAATTATGATTTTACAAAAACTAATTGAGAGAACTCATATTTAAACTTTGTCTTTATTAGGATTTTCAAGATTTTTCTTTAAATTTCTTATATATTCAGGAGTTGTTCCGCAGCAACCACCTATAAATTTTACTCCTAGATTTACCATTTCAATACAATTGCTGACAAAAGTTTCTATGCTTTCTGGATAAACTATTGCACCATCTTTTAATTCAGGAGCTCCTGCATTTGGTTTTGCTAAGATAGGAATTGAAGTTGATTTTAGCATTTCTGCAGCAATTAATTTTGTATGATACGAGCCTGCTCCGCAATTTGTTCCGATAGCAGGAACTTTATATTTTTCTGCCCAAGAGATGATGGTATCAATACTATCTCCAAACATGGTTCTGTAAGTTCCTTCTTTAAATGTAAAAGAAGGGATTACTTCAAGATTTGTGAATTCTTTTATAGTTGAATAAGCCAAATATAATTCTGCAAAATGAAAGAAAGTTGCTAAAAAAATAAAATCAACACCTTCTCGTTCTAAAAGCTTTCCTCTTTCTTTAAAAATTTTGATTGCTCCTAACTCTGAAACCCCTATTTCAGGATAAAATATACTTCTTAATGGCCCTATTTCCCCTGCAACATACACTCCTTTGTAATTGTCTCTTACTTTTCTTGCTATTTTTATTCCTTTTTTGTCTGCTTTTGCGCTTTCATGCAAATCCTCTTCCAAAGGGGTAGTAAAAGTGTTTGTAAGAATAACTTGAGATCCTGCTTCAATGTATTCTCTGTGAATTTCTTCTACTAATCCTGGTTTGTCAAGAACCGCCTGGCTGAAGCCTAGGGCGTGTTCTTGATCACCCCGAAAATTTCTACTAGAAATTTTCTTGGTTTCAAGATTTGCTGATTTTGGCTCTCCTATAAATCCTTTTTCAGCAAGATAAGTGCCCATAGCTCCATCTAGAATTACTGGTTCTCTGAATTTCAGCAAATCATTTAGTTTCATAAAATGCACACCTCAATTTTTGTAAGAATCGCTTATTTATTTTCTGGTTTAATTTCTTCTTTCTTTTCTTCTTTTTCGGTTTTCTTCTCTGCAAAAACAATTTCTTTGCCTATAATTTCGCTGATATTTTTTCCAAGTCCTTCCTGCAATTCTTTTGGAAGATTATATTTTAAGGTTACTTCAAATTTTCCTTCTTTTTCAGCAACATCTGCTTCAATTCCGCTTATAATAAAGAAGGATTTTACTTTCTCTTTTTCATCATCAATGATTCTTTTGATTTCAACATCATAAATTATTTCTTTTCCAGAAAATGGATGATTAAAGTCAACAATAACTCTGCTTCCAGATGTTCTTATAACACCCATATTGCCATCAATCTCTACCTGTAAGCCTGGGAATGGCTGAATCTGCTGTTTTTTGAAGACTGATAATGGAATAAGCTGCAATAATTTAGTATCTTTTTTTCCAAAAGCCTCTTCTGGCTTTAGTTCTATTCTGTGCTTTCCTGCTTCTTTTCCTATTATTTTGCCATCAAGCCCTGCTATAATCTGGCTTTCTCCAAGGCAGATTACAACTGGCTTGTATTTTACTTTAGCATTGAATATATTATTTTCTTTTGCAACATTTTCAAGAGTTGTATCAAAAATTAGATTATCATCTTTAATAATGCCTGTAAAATCCAGCTCTATAAAATCATGTTTCTTTAGTGTCATAAGAAGGAGAGTTCATCTAGTTTTTATAAAGGTTATTATTTTACTCACAGCCTGCTGAGGAGTTAATTTTGTTGTGTCAATAATCAAATCATACAATTTTTTGTTGTAAATATCTAAATTATAAAGACTTTTGAATCTTTTCCTGTCATCATTCTCTCTTTGAGTTATATATTTCATCTGCTCTGTTATTGTTTTTGCTGTTTTTTCATTCCTGTTTCCATTGCCTTCTGCTTTTTTCTGCTTGAAAATCCTTTTTGCAGATTCTTTAAGCTCGCAATTAAGAAATATATGAATCGCTTTCTTTTTCATGTTCCATTTTTTGAACAAACCAGCAGCTGTTCTTCCTTCTACAATAGCATCATTCATTGCAATAAATATTTTTTCCATCTCATTATCAACTTCATAATCGATAGAAGGATCTTTTTCCTCAATTTTCTGCAGTTCTTCAAGTGTGATTCCCTTGGATTTAGCAATCTTTCTCTGCAAATCTCCCATATAAAATCTTTTATACCTAAATTTTTTCTCAATACTCTTTGCAATTGTTGACTTTCCGCTTCCAGGAGTTCCAGATATTGTGATAATCATGAAAAAACATAATATAAGGAGGTATATAAATTATTTGTTTTACTTCTTCCATAGTAACTTTTATATAGTTGCTATGTCTGGAAATTAGTATGAATATTAAATTTTACAGAAATTATTTTATTTTGTTCTTTGCTTTCTTTCTAATTCTTATTCCTCTTTCATCTGCGACAATATCAATGAAAACAGATGTAAAAGCACTATACAACCTTGGAGATAGGATAAATGCTTCTGTAGAGATTCTAAAAGAAGAAGATATTCAGGGAATAATGAAAACAAGACTAAAATGCCAGGGATATGAACTTGAGTATTTTAGCACTTTTATTGAGCTGAAAAGTGGAGAGGCAAAAATAATTGTTCTTCCAGAACTTCCTGTTAAAAAGCTTATGCTTGGAGAATGTTATCTGGATATAAATGTCGAAGATATGAGCGGACAGATGATTTATACTTTTAGTTCAGGAAAATTTATTATATCTGACAAAATGGATGGCGTTGTTATAAAAAGCAGAGATTCTATTTTGCCTGGTGAAAGCCTGATTTTGTATGTTGATATTAATCCAACTTATATGTCAGAAAGCACTAAATATTTCAGTGCAAATCTTTTGAGCGAAGTTTACAAATATGAAACAAACCTAGAGCAGTTTAATTACACACTCCAGACAAAAAATAATATCAAATCAGGAGAAAAAAGTATTGCTGTTTTTGTTCTTGATTCATATGGGAACAGTTATGAAAAAGAAGTTGAATTTTCAGTAACAGCAGTTCCCACAAGACTTGGATTAAATATCAGCAGCAATGCTGTAAACCCAGGAGATAATCTTATAATAAATTCTTATCTTTATGACCAGGCAGATGATGTGCTGAATGAAAAAATTGCCTTGAGTATTTTTGAAATGAAAAATACTCTGCTGAAAAAAGATGTTATGTCGGGAGAGACATTCACATATCAAATTCCGCAATTTACTCCTCCTGGCAGTTATAGTATGAAAATAATTTATAACAATCTAAATGAAGTAGGAAAATTCAGTGTTAGTGAATTGAAAAAAATAAATACTTATTTGCAGAAAGGTTTACTTGTTGTTGAGAATATTGGAAATGTGCCTTATTATCAGAATCTTGTTGTTGATATGGGTGGAGAGAATAATTACAACCTTACTTATGAAATTGATTTAAAGCCTGCTGAAAAAAAAGAGATAGAACTTTCAAAATTTGTAAGAACAGGAAATTACAGCTTTTCTGTTTATGAAGAAGAAAATATTTCAGATATTAACATAAACACAAATTTAAGTTTAGAAGATGATAGACCTGCTTACAGAAAGATAAGTCAGGGTTTGTTGTCTATAACAGGAAACTCTATTGTTGCTTATCAGCCGACAAGAAAGGTTTATTCTATAGCTATCCTTGTCACAATTGTGTTTTTAGTTATTGTTGTTGCAGGCAGAATGAAGAAGATAAAACCAAAAAACAAATCAGAAAAAGAGATTGAGGAGGAATTCAAGTATTAACTATTCTTCGTCAGCTTCTTCGCCTTTTTTTTCCTTAAGTTTCTTTGTAATCCCTATTTTTTTCTTGCATTTATCGCATTCAAAAATATAAGAAGGGATTCCATCTAAATTTTTTCTTTTGAAAATTGTTGTTGCTTCACCTTTATTTCCACAATAAGGACAGGTATAGATAACATTGACCATTAAACTGGATTCATGCTCATCTTTTTGCTCTGTAAAGTTACAGTTAGGACATATGTATTCTTTTGCTCTAATTTTTACTTTTCCTTTTTCAACAGGCTTGCCCATGATAGTTTTATTGCACTTAGGACATTTTTTCTTGAAAACCCATGCCATGATAAAGCCATTGTTGTCTAACTCTCTTCTTGTAAAGTAAAGGCATTCACTTGTTGATTCAGGTTGTTTTAGAGCCATTTTAATTTTAATAGAAAGAACTTCTTTATAAAATCTTCTTTTTTTGTCATAATTAGTAAGCTTTATAAAGGGAGGATTAATAATTAGAGTTATTAAGGTAATACAGAAAGAAAATTCAGATTTCTTGAGTATTGTTGTTGGTTAACAACAATAATGCCAAAGACCTGTTTTTCTGTAATATCTTAAGAATAGAAAATATATGTATATATGGAGGACGATGTAAAATGGGAGAATTTGGAAATAGAGGCGGCGGCGGTTTTAGAGGAGATTTCGGACCACGTGAAATGCACAAAGCAGTTTGCGCAGAATGTGGAAAAGAATGCGAAGTACCTTTCAAGCCAACAGAAGGCAAGCCAGTATTTTGCAAAGAATGTTATATGAAAAGAAGGAAATTTTAATATTTAATTCTTTGAGTATATAACTCGAGTGATTTTTGTTTTTTTATTTTTCTTTTATTCTTTATTTATTCCAGGCAGCCAGTTTTCCTTGTGAATGATGACTGTTTCATGGTTTCTTATTATGTCTGGAAATTCTTTTCTTAGCTTGTCAACAATATCATTAAGCTCATGATAACTTTCTACAATTACTTCTAGCTCTGCATCCCAAGGAGCTATCATTTTTATATAATAAATGGGTTGTGACAGAGTGTTTAGGTATTCAAGCAAACGAGATTCTTCTTTTTTATCTATATACCTATAATATAATATTATTTTGAAAAATTCAAGCCCTAATTTATTTATGTCTATGCTAACCCTATAAGCAATTATTACTTCTACTTCTTCTAATCTTTTTATTTTGCTTAGCACTGTCTTGACATTTGCCTTGACTTCTCTTGCCAGAAATGCAATTGGAATTCTCGCATTGTTTGCGAGAACATCAAGAATTTTTTTATCAGTTTCATCAATCTCTATTTTTTCTATTTTTCCTGCAAAAGACTTAACCTCTCCTAGGCCAGCATCAAGATATTTTTTGTTGTATTGCTTTGTCTCTACCATAATACCTATTTCTTTTTTTATTATCAAATGCTTGAATTTAGAGAATATGTCATTTTTTATATCATTAAATTCCAAGGATGAGGAAGCTGATATCCCTATTATAAAATCCCAAACTCCAGAGCATATTCCATACCAAGGAACAGATTTATGCTCTGATATATATTTGAAGAATTTTTCTCTTTCTTCTGGAATATTTTCCAGCTGCAAAAATATCTTGTAATAAGTTATGCCCAGCTTTGCGTGATTTATCGATGTTATAAATTTTTCAATCACGCCTTTTTCTTGCAGCTGCTTTATTCTGTATTTGACTGCTTCTCTAGAACGACCTACGCGCTTTGCCATTTGCGTGTCAGAAATCCTGCAATTTTTGTCCAACTCGAATAGGATTTTTCTGTCAATTTTGTCTAAATTTAGACTTACATCTTTCTTGTCCTTATTGTGAATATTACTCATAATATTAACCAATAATACCTTTTTTTATTTAAATCTTACTATTTATGGTTAAAATTTGAAAGAAAGTTTGATATAGTTATTGTGTCATTACTATAGCATAACAACAAAGAGGTCGGTGCCCCAGACTAAAAAAGAGGCGGAGGTCAATATGGCAATTGGAAATTGTTTTGAGGAAACCGAAGAAAGTGAAGAAACACCTTTGACATTCAGTCCAAAGAGTGTTGTAATCTTCATGCTTGGTTTAGTGGTAATCAGAACTCTGGTTCTGATACTAACATAAGATAAAAAATAAATGGAAGGTGAAAAAAATGGAAATAAAAAATTTATTTAAGAAAAAAGAAGAAACAGAAAGAGAAAAATTTAGAGATTATATAATGCGTGAAGTTGATTGGGAATTTGGTAGGTATGTTAATGCCTTAGACAGGTATGAAGTTGGAGATGTGATGAAAGCCGCTGAGTGGATTAAACATATAGGAATCATAAATAATAGTATCCCCAAAGCGCATCGTTGGGATACTTGTGGTAGTAATGAAAATCTTGAAGAACTCTCTGAAAACTATATAAAAGAACATCTTTTGGAAAAAGGGAATACAGGAAGAATAAGGTATGGTGCAGATTATTTTGATATAGACATGGAAGAGAACAAAGAGTATATATTGGCTGTTTTTAGGGAAGCAAAAATAAAAGAAAGAAATGAATTCGTGAGTAAAGTTTTTGATAAAGTAGAAGGAATGAGTTACTCGGAGATGGCAAGAGCTATAGATATTTTAGAACTCCATAACTATAAGCAAGCAAATTGTTTTGCACAAATAAATCAGCTAGAGGAACTTTGCCATAAGCAGAAAAAGATTGTTGATGCTGTGGGAGTTTTAGGAGAAGCACTAAAAAAAGCGTAAACTATAAACTTTATGAATAATTTTTTCTTTTTATTTATTCTATCGTAGAATTAGTCTCATTCACATTAGGCAACCAAGTATGGTTTGAAACTTCTTTTATAACCATTGCAGTTGTGTCAACAGTATTCTTTCCAACGTGAAAAAGCCATTTAACATATTCTTTGCTGAATATGCTAACATCTTCCTTGTTCTGAAGATTTAAGTCATTCGATGTCTTTATCATATAGCCACCTATAAAAAGAAATACAACAATAATTATGAATAATAGTCTCATTTTATTCCTCCTCTGCAATATCTACTTTTTTATCTGCCATTTCTTCTTTCTTGCCTTCTTCAAGACGCTTGACTTCAATGCTTATTGCATTTGCATTAACTCTTATTTCTCTTGGGCAGATTGTGTAAGGCAAGTTATTTGTACTGCAGTAGTTTATAATCTTTTCTTTTTCTGCGTCATTGTCAAACATTATCACAACATTCAGGCAATAGCTGTCTGGATAGATTATTTTTTCTTTTTTCAGCTCTTTTTTTATTTTTCTGCATGTGTTGTAAAGAAATTTTATTCTTTTTCCAAGTATGTCAATTTTTTTAAGCAGTTCAGAATAATTAAGAATGAATTCTTCTATGTCAAAGAACTTGAAATTTTTATCGTCCTTAACAGCAATAAAAGCCCCTTCTCCAAGATTTATCGGCTTCCAATTGCCAAATGAGCCAAAGATTATATCCCCATACTTTGCATTCCTTGTTCCAATTGAACCAGAAGCATCGTTAATCAACAATGTTTTTTTGTCATGTGCGATGCTTGCAATTTTTCTCATTGATTGTTCTGCAAAATAACCTGTTAATGAATTGACAATAAGCACAGAATTTTCATTCAAATGTTCAGCAAGTTTTTTTACATCAATAACCCCATAATCTGTTTTTAATTCAACAACTTTCATCTCGAGCTTTTGGGCATACTTCCTATAAGTCATCCATCCTCCTTGATCTTGAATAAGAACATCTGTCTTGCCTAATCTCTTTGCTATCTGTAATGCGACAAAGACAGCATTATTTCCTCGCTGCAAAAGCTTGACTTCTTTTGTTGAAGTTAAACTTTTAATGTATTTCTTTACTTTTTCTTTCTCGAGCTTTTGCCTGTCTTCTTCTTTTATCTCTGGTTTCTTCTTGAAAAACATATATTAAAAGAAAACCTCAAGATATTTAAAGATTAGTATATTGCAATATAAAATGAACTATTATGACAAAATCGCAAAAGGTTATGAAGAGTTGCACAAAGAAGAGCAGCTGAAGAAAGTAGAACTAATAAAAAAACACTTCAAGGTTAAGAAGAGTGACAAACTTTTAGATGTTGGCTGTGGAACAGGATTGACAACAGAACCATGGGAATGCCAAAGGTTTGGAATAGACCCTTCTGAAAAACTTATTGAGAAAGCAAGGGAGAAGAACAGTAAAATTGAGTATGCTCTTGCTTCTGCTGAAAAAATTCCATTCCCAGATAATCATTTTGATGTGGTTATCAGCATAACAGCTATACAGAACTTTAACCATGTTGAGAATGGATTAAAGGAAATCAAAAGAGTGGGGATTAATAGGTTTGTGCTGTCATTCTTGAAGAAATCGCAGAAAAAGGCTATTATTGAGAGATTGATAAAGGAATTATTCAATGTAAAACAGATTCTGGAAGAAGATAAGGATTTGATATATTTGGTTTAATTGTTAGGCACTAAAAAGATGCTATTTTTTTATTGTTTATTTTTTACAAACAATTAAAGTTTCCTTCACAGAGAATTCTAAAAGTTGATTATTAGTATGATTTAAGCCTTAAAAGTTAATAGTTAGCTTAATTTCTCATACTTTGAAATGAACTCTCACTTCTATACCTTCATTAGCCAATATAATCAGAATCTTTTTCAGATTTATCACTACTTTTTTCAAAATTTTCTTCCTTTAGTCCTACAATTTTTCCATTTTCAGGATTCTCTGTAATCTTTGGGCTTATCTTGTTTGCCTGGTTGAACAAAGCTTCATCAACAAGGGGTTTGTGCTTTCCTTTGTACAAAGTGCCCTTATATCGAATTTTACCAATGTAGATGGGGTTTTTTATAATCTGGTAGAGTGTTGAAATAGAAATATCAAATTTTTGAGCAATTTCCTTATAGTCAATGCCAGCTGCCCACATATCAAAAATTTGCTTTATTTTTTTTGAATTCTCTTCGTGAATTACGAGTTTTTTGTTAGCATAAGCATAGCCAAAAGGAGCTCTATAAAGCGCTTCTCCAAGATTGATTTTTCTGTCAAAAGCTAATTCAACACGCTCTTTTACCATTCCTCTCTCGAGCTGGGCGAAAACTCCGATGATCTGGAAGAACGCCTCTCCCATTGCAGAGGTTGTGTCAATCTGCTCTGTTACCGACGTGAAATTGATGTTTTTGTCTTTTAAATCTTCAAGCACAGAAATCAAATCCTTCAGTTTTCTTGAAAATCTATCAATTTTATATACGAGGATTATATTAAATCTTTTTTCTTCAGCATCTCTCATAAGAAGCTCTAAAGCAGGTCTATTCAAGGTTCCTGCTGAAAAACCAGCGTCCTTATAGATTTTGAAAACCTGCCATCCACGAGCATCACAAAAGCTCTTGCATTTGTCTGTTTGTGCATCAATGCTGATGCCTTCTTTTGCCTGTTCTTCAGTAGAGACTCTAACGTAGATAGCCACTTTTGGCTTTCCCTGCAATTTCACCTCATTTTTAGCCATATTTTGAACTTATAGACGGTGATTTTATGAATTTCTTTCCAGTAAGGGAACCCTTCGAACAATGATTTTCACACCTTACAGTAACAATTATATAGCCTTATTGGAATAACTATTTAAATTTTTCCTATGAAATACATTATTGCTCATAACATATGAATTTTGATTAAATATTTCAATAGAAATACCTAAATTGAATACTTTGATATTTGATTAAAACTTTTAATAATTATAAACTACTGGAATTTTTCAGGAATTTATTAAGAATATAGGAAAAAGAATTATTTAAGATTTATTCTCGGAAACTTCTGCTATTGCAGGGTTTAGATTCAAGATATTGTTTCTTCTCTGAGTTGACTTAAAGTCAGGCTCAAGTGTAAGGAAAGCTGTATTGTTGATATACCTCTTCTGAACTGGAATGCCTTTTTCAATAAGGTTCACGACGTAAGTCTGAACAAGGTTAACAGGAATTCCTATTTTTTTCGCAATGTCAAGATAACTTACAGCTCCTTTTTCCTCTTCCAGAGCATATAGGGCAATAAAGGCCTGCTGCTCATTGCTTGTCAGCTTGTCCACGACGTATTTCTTCTGTTCTTTTTGAGCAAGAAGCAGAGAATCAAGCATTTCCTTTAGCTTTTCAACTTTTGAGTCGATTTCGCACAAATACTCGTAGTTTGCCTGTATCTCATTTGTATTGTCGTTAATGGCATTAAGATGTTCGTTCATCTCCTCTTTGATTCCCTCAAACAGAGGTTTCAGTGGATTTTTTTCATTAAAGTGCATATTTCCCCCGACGGAGATTATATGTGGGGGTAGGTTATTTAAATATTTTTGGTTTCAGTATTCTATTGCCCTTTTACTGACTTTATAGAGCAAAACCTTGTTCTTGCCTTTCTGGACTGTATTAACCTCTCCTGAATGCTCTATTTCCTCGAGAATCCTATAGAAGGATGATTTTGAACTTAAGCCTTGCTCGTCTATGACAATCTCCCTAAGCTTGAGGGCAGAGAGCTGTCCGTATTTCTTTATAAGGGAAAGCATGACTGTTTTTACATAATCCTTAGACGATTTAGCTATCTTTTTGATTAGCCTTTCCTTGAAGTTTGACCTTGGCTTTTCAGGCATAGTTCCTCTTTCAGAGAGCGCTTCCAGCTTCTCAAAAACATTTTTTTGAGAGGATGCTATATCCACTACTGTCTGTTTTAATTCTTCAACTTCGTCTCTTAAGCCAGAATCTATTTTGTGATGACCAATCTGATTTTGTACTTGATTATAATGCATATCAACAAGTTGTTTTATTTCTTCTTGCTTTGGAACAAATTTTAATTCATGTTTTATATCTTTCAATTCATTTAAATAAAATTGATTCTGATATTGCAAATAATTAATCCAAGCAAAAAGAATTTGTGTATCTCTTTTAACATTTGAAAAAGAATTTTCAATTTTATCATTCATTTCTTCAAATTTTTCGTTTGATGAAAAAAGTGCCATTGTAAACGTAATAAATCATACAAAGTATATAAATATTTCGTTCCCAAAGCCATTTTTGGGACTATTATAGGACTATCTTGGGACTATTCTGGGAATGAACGTCGTCTAAAAAGTACTAAAAAGTGGGACTATCTGGGAATGTTCCTGGGAATGACTGGGAATGAGACTGAGAACATGATTTTTCAATGTTTTTTGATGAAATTTCATTGATTTTTATTTATTTTATAACTATTTTTGTCTATTGATTTGTTTTTTGTTAGTTTGTTCTTAGTTATGACAGATTTATAAATTTTTAATTGTTTTTTGTTTAGTTTTAATAATTTTTAATATAAACTATAGAAAAAGTTTAATTTTTTATTATTTTTATATTTTTTTAATATTTCTTTGCATTTTTTAAAAAAATGCTTAATTATTAAAGGTTTTAAGTTTTTTGATGTAAAAATCCTTTTGACATACTAAAAGTATATATCTCAATAAAAGAAGAAGCATAACTAAAAATACTTCTGAAAGCATAAAAACAAGAGATACTATCATTGCAGGATTTTGTTAAAAAAGCCTACTAAAATAATGAAAATAAGGCATTCTAGCTAGAATAGTTAGGCACTAAATATAGTATACATTGCTAAAAATGAATAAAAATGCATTTTTAAGCCTTAAAAAGCGTTAAAAACAATTTTAAGACGTAAAAACGCTAAAATCAATGGTTTTAGCCCTTTTATCTAAGTTTTAATATGTCGTATGCAGTTTAGACTAGTATTTTATGCTTTATTTTAGTATATCGGCAGTATTATGCTATTTTCTCGACGAGAAAGTAATAAAGAGACTCTGGAAGCGCTTCTGGCAGCTCTTTTGATATCTCAACCAGGTTTGTTTTTAGATCCTATGGAATTTATAGTTAGATTTGTAAACTTTTCTTTGCATATTTTTGTTTGATTATTTTTCTTTTGAAAAATTTTTGAAACATAAAAACAGTATATAATCTAGTTAGGCACTAGAAAAATTGTGCTATTAAAGGCTATAAAGTGAGTGTTAAATAGGTTTTGTAGGGATAAATGAGTATTTGTAGTAGGGTTAAACCAATGGAAAACTATAAAAGGTTCTGCTTATTCTCACTTTTATGGAAAAAATCGGCTCAAGAGCAGGACTTGCAAGGGTTTTATCGACTATAAAGCCTTTTGAGAACAAGAAGGTAAAAGAAGAACAATATCAGACAGACAGCGAGATAGCTGCTAGTATTGTCTTTGATATGGTCCTTAAGGCAGAGCCTAGCAAAGTTATAGACCTTGGTTGTGGCAATGGCATACTTGGTTTAGGAGCTTTGCTTCTTGGAGCTAAAGAGGTTTATTTTGTGGATAATGACAAAGAAGCGCTTTTGATAGCGCAAGAGAATTATGATATAATCAAAGGTAAGTTTCCTATTGGAAAGGCTGTGTTTATAGACAAAAGCATTAATGAACTAAATCTAAAGGAAAGGTTTGATTGTGTTATTGAAAACCCGCCATTTGGAACAAAAACAAAGCACATTGATTCTGAATTCCTGAAAAAGGCTTTTTCTCTTGCTTCTGTTGTTTACAGTTTTCACAAAACAAGCACAAAAGAGTTTATTGTTAGGCTTGCAGAGCAAAATGGATTTAAGGTTATTGAAAGATTTGATTTCATGTTTCCAATAAAGAAACAATTTTCATTTCACACAAAACCAAAGAAATTTGTGGATGTAAGTTGTTTCAGGCTTGAAAAAGCATGATTTTTTCTCATTCCCAACCTCATTCCCAAGCATATTTTGGGAATATCTTCCGTCGATAACATTGCTGGGAATGGGAATGAGAACAAAAACAAGGAATTAAAAAGAAACTTTTATAAAACCTGCAGTTGCATCAGCAACAATGGTTTTAAAAACAGAAGGTTTTTAAATAAACCATTACTTCGCATTAACATGGAAATAAAAATCATTGAAGATTCTAAAAATAAACTAGTATTTGACATTAAGGGAGAAAGCCATGGATTCTGTAATATGCTTAAAGATGAGCTTTGGAACAACAAAGCTGTAAAGGTTGCTGCATATAAAATAGACCATCCTTTGATTGGAATCCCAAGGTTTGTTTTAGAAACCTCTGGCGAAGAGCCAAGAAAAGTTCTTGATTCTGCTGTTAAAAAGCTTAAGAGCCAGGCTGAAAAAGCTGCAAAGGAATTAAAGGGAATTTAGTTGTCTCTTTCTAGTGGTTAAAGATAGAAAAGTTTATATATCTGCTAGTTTAAACATTTTGAATGGAATCTAACTTAAATCTGCAAGAAAGAATACAAGAAGGAAAAGTAAGATGCAGGGGTATTGAAATTGGTTATGGTGAAATTCTAAGAGGTATGGGCTACAAAGATTTTTTTGCGCTTTTTGATGAACTTGCAAGCCAGAAAAAAGAAATAAGATGGTTAGACTATTGCTGTGGAAAAGGGTTTGCCACTCTTGGGGGTGTTAAGGGATATAATCCTAAAGATGGAAAATCCTTAAGCGCGCTTGCTGTGGATATACTGCCTGACTGTAGACTGCCAAAAACAAGTAAACCAAGATTTGAACAAGGCAAGGCTTTGTTCCTGCAGCATGATCTTGAAGAAAGCCTGCCTAATGCAAGAGCTGATTTAATTTCCTGTGTTTATGGCTTAGATTATCTAACAAATCCTCTTTTTTGTATTGACACTATGTTTAAACAGCTTGAGACTAACGGAGTTTTGCTTTTTACACTAATGCCAACTGGGTTTGTCAATGGTACAGGAATACAAGAATTTGTAGAAGAAAGTGCTAAAAATACTGGCATTGCAACAATATGCAGACCAATTACAACAAAAAATAATGAAGGTAGAAAAACTTATTTTATGAGAAAAAGTTCTGAAAAACAACAGCTTGGCTTAAACAAACCTCTTTTTGAAACACCTGTTTATAGAGACTCAGAAGGATATACTCATCCAGTTTATTAAAGAAAACTTTATATAACTATAAGATAAATAATTCTTATGTTTTCAAAAAACGATGGAAATAAACTTTTGGAACTAGCGCGAAATACTGTAAAAGCAAGGCTTGACAGCGAAGATATCAAAGTTAGCGATGAAATAAAGAAAAGGTTTTCTGAGAAAAAAGGTGTTTTTGTTACAATAACAGAAGATAAAGAGCTAAGAGGATGTATTGGCTATATTGAACCAATATTCGCCCTTTGGAAAGCTATTGTGAATACTGCAACAGGGGCTGCTTTTGAAGATCCTAGATTTTCACAGATAGCAGAGAGTGAATATGGAAATTTAAAGTTTGAAGTTAGTGTTCTTACAGAGCCAGAGTTGATTAAAGCTCCTTATGAAGAAAAAATTGAAATTGGAAAGCATGGCTTGATTGTAGAACAGGGTGGATTCAAAGGATTATTATTGCCTCAAGTTGCTCCTGAATGGAAATGGAACAAGAAACAGTTTTTAGAGCATACTTCTATGAAAGCAGGCTTGGACAAAGATGCTTACAAGAATAAAGAAACAAAAGTTTACAGATTTAGCTGCGAAATTTTCAGAGAGGATTAAAAATATCTTGTCTTATTTTTCTCCATAATCATGTCAGGATAACCCCTTCCTTTAACAAGCTCCTCTCTTCTTAAGTTCAGAGTTTCCATCATCTTGAAAATATCATTAATAAAAACCTTGTCTGTCTTTGCCTCTATTTCCACAAAGTTTCCAAGGCTATTGACTTTGTCAACCATTATGAAGAACTGCTCTGTTTCATATATTGAACGTTCTTTTTCAACAGTGCAGTCAATTCTAAAGCCAAGGTCAACAAGAATTTCCTTCATTTTCTCTGGGTTCTGAATTTTTACCTCATGTTCTTCTGTCTCAATATCAGAATGTACAATATGATAATCCAAAGAAGCTTCTGCTCCAAATCTTATCCTCAAATAATATTTTTTTGTTCCTGCAAAATCTTTGCCAGGAGGAGAGAAATAAACATCTTTTTGGCTTGATGTTTTTGTGAGCTTTGCATTTATCTCTGCAAGTTTTTTAATAACAGGATTCAAATCATCAACTTTTGCCTTGATTTCGAGTTCCATAGCAATACCAGAACAATTTAGATATAAAAGGGTTTCTGTTTGTGAAAAAATGACTATAATCGTTTAACTTTTTACAGGCCTGTAAACAGCAGGCTCCCATAGTTCCCACTTATTCTTTTGCAAATCAGATGCTTTTGCAGTCAAAGAGAAATCTTTGGATAAATGAGGGGTTTTATCTTTAGTTTTACATCTGTATATATCAAGAGCTCTGCTTGCAGAATATATGAGTTTATATTGTTGTATATGCTCAAACCACTCATAATCTAAAGACAATGAAGCATTAGAAAGATAAAGTTTTTGATTGCCCCATCCTAAAACAGAGAATATATCTGCATTTACAAGGGAAACATAACCAAGATTTTCCCTTATTCTGTCAAGCCTCCCTTTTTGTAAAAAATATTTATTTCTTTTTTCTATATTAAACTTCATAAGTTCGTAATTTCGTGTTCCTCTACAAATTCCATCTTGTATTCCTAGTTCACCAATCTTTAAAGATTTATTGTAAAATCCTTTTTTCATAAGTTCTATTCTTTTGGCTATATAATCAATTTGATGTTTATTTTTGTCAACAACAATTAACAAAGATTTAGCATATTCCAGCATTGCAAATGCTTGGTCCCCTGAACCTCCTACTGCAAGTATAAGATCTCCTTGTTTAATATCAAGACCGGCTATAATAGCATCTAGAGATTCATTTGTATGAGTGTAATCTAAACCTGGCTTAAACATTAATTTTTTCAAATCTTTAACTTGCATGGAAAAAGAATTTTTCAGATGTATATAAATCTTTTGATTATACACTACCAATAAGTGATAACAAAATAGAAAGATTTATAAATCTCAAGATTTAGTATAGTTCTATGACACTTGATTTAACCTGTCTTAATGAATTTTACAGTGATATAGATAGACTAAGAAGTAATAGATTAGGTCCTGTAATTGAGGAGCCTAGAGAGACAAGAAATAAGATGATTGAATTTTTAGTAAATAATATTGACTCAAAAGGTGATGTTCTTGACTTGTTCAGCGGAGATGCTGTTGTACCAATGGCATTGATGTATTTGCAAAAAGAAAAGCGTATTGACAGAAAGATTTCAAGATTTTATTTGTTAGACAACAATAGACAAAAAGGACTTGAACTTTCAATTGATTATGCTAATCATTTTGAACTAAGAAGATATTTTACATTTTTAGAAAAAGACATAAACAACCCAGGATGGTCTATAAATTTAACAGACAAAAGAATAAACTCATGTTTTATGATTGATAGTGTAAATTATACTGTTCCTGAGATATTAATACCTGAAATAAGAGCAATAGCCCCTCAGCTATATGTTGTACAAGCAGGAGAAATAGGAAAAGCTTTTGATTCTGAATTAAACAAATATTTTAAAGTTAAAAAACAAGGAATAATTTCAAATCCTTCTGTAGATGATTTAAGATATAGAGTAGCAAAATCTATTCCTTAAGTAGAATCTCGATAATATTTCCAAAAGCAGGCCTTGTGATGAAAACTCCAATGCTTATTCCTATTATTGTTGTCAAAGCAAATCCTTTTAGCATTCCTGCGCCCATAATCATTAAAGGAAGCATTGCAACAAAAACAGTAAGATAAGCTCCCATTATAATGCTAAATGCATTTTTAATCTTAGCTTTCCAATCATGCATTTTTGTATACTCTTTTCTGATTGCTTCGTCTGTGATAACAATCTGGTCATTTACACCAGTACCTACTGCAACTATTATTCCTGCAATTGAAGCAAGATCCATGTTCCAGCCTATCAAAGCAGCAACTCCAAGAAGCATAACTATCTCTATAATAGAAATAGTTATTATAGGAAGAGATATGCTAAGTTTTCTGTATCTTATAAGTATGCATAACTCAACACCAAGCAAAGCTATAAAACCAGCAAGCAAAGTTCCTTTTAAAAATTCATTTCCTAATGATGCTGAAATATTATCTGTCTTTACAATTGAAAGCTTGACTGGAAGAGAGCCTGTGATTAATATTGTCTGCAATCTTTTCATATTATCAAGAGCATTATAAACAGCTTCTTGCTCTGTTTTGCCAACACCTGAACCAGAAATTTCAATATCTGTAACAGCCCTTCCTTTTAAGTCAGAGCCAATATTCAACTGGTCTACAAGAACATCGTCAAGATATAACAATAGAGATTCATTAAGATAACTGCCTGATTCTGAAGTAACAATTGCAAGATTTTTAGTTGTATCTGCCTGTCTTTTAGCTGCTTCAGGGCTTAGAGAGATTGCAAACCTAAACCTGCACGCCCATTCTGCTTGTGTTTGGCCACATCCTTTGTTTGGGTCAATGCCTGCTTCATTTGAGCTTCTTCCAACATAAGTAATATCTTTTTTTCCTCCTACAAAGACAGTTGTATTTCCTACTTTTGCCTCAAACTTTCCTTCTTTTGAAATTAAATCTTTAACTTCTTCTTCATTTGCTCCTGCAATTTCAACAACAATGTATTGGTTGCCTGACAAATCCTTTGACTCAAGAACATTTATATCACTTAAACCATAAACATTAAGCCTTTCTTTCATGTTTGCAATTAAGATTCCAACATCATCAGAGGATAATTTTTGCTCTGGCTTAAGCAAAACTCTTGTTCCTCCCTCAAGCTCAAGCCCTTTTCTTAGGTTTGTTGTAGGAACAGTTGTAACTTTAAGCCCAATATCTTCCATTCCAAGATATGTTTGTTTAATTTTAGGAACATCAACAGCTTTTGTTACTGTTTCTGTTGTATTTGTCTTATTATTAAAAATTTCCTCGCTAATAATTTTCAACTCAGTTTCATTCAGATAAACAATATTATAAAGCGCTTTTGTTGTAAGCCTGTATGTATTCTTGTTTGTCTTGATAAAAACAGTCATATTATCTTTCAGCGTAGCTATTGCTGTATCATAATCTGCTATATTTACAATATCCATTCCATTTACAGCAAGAACTCTTTCTCTTGAAGTAAGCCTTAGATTAGGAGCTGGATTTTCTATGCCCGCAATATTTGCAGAGCTGTTTGCTATAACGCTTCTTATTGAAACTCCTTTTGCAAAAGGATTAGGGCTTATTGCTACAATAGCCATTAACAGGAAAAATAAAACTAGTATAACCCTGAAGTTTGTGAATAGTTGTTTAATTTTGCTCATCTTACATTTCCTCTCTTTTTTTCGCAAGCCTTTCTCTTCTGTCCATATATATCCTTAATATCCCTGCATTTTGAATCCATGTGAAAATCATATCGTAAAGTAAGCCAATTAAAAGTATAGTCATTATCTGCTTGATAACCTCTGACTGAGTAAAAATAATTGCAGCTGTTGTTGCAATTACTGTTGCAGTAGTCATCATAAGCCCTGTTTTCATTGCTACAAAGGTCCTATCAAGAACTGTTTCATCTTTTTTCTTCAATACTTTTGTATTCAGAAGTATGTCTGTATCAACACTATAACCAATTAGCATAAGAAATGCTGCAATTCCTGCTGTGCTTATCTTCATTCCCATTAAATTTACAGTCGCCATTGTAACTATAATATCTGAAAATGCGCATAGGATTACTGCTATAGATGGTATAAAATTCCTGAACCAGATGAAAACTACAATGCTCATAAGAATAAACGCAACAATCATCGCAAGTATTGTCTCTTTAAAAAAACTTGCTCCAAGCGAAGAGCCTATGAATTCTACTGAATAATCTTTGCTTGAAAGATTAAAAATATTTTCTACTTCATCTCTAAATGCATCTATCTCTTTTTCGTCAACATTAACAGTAACTGTTATTCCGCTTGGCTTTCCAAGGTCTAAAATTTGCTTTACAGCTATGTCTTTAGTTTTGAATTTACTTAAAAGCTCTTCTTGGAGATTTGCTATATCATAAATTTTTTCAGTAGTTATTGTTATTACAGCTCCTCCTTTTAGGCTTATTCCTTTGTTGATAAAATCTCCTGTAGTTGCTGTCTGATAAACTATCTGGCCAATAGCCAGGAAAAGAATGACAAAAGTGATTATAAGAAGTTTTTTATAATGCTCCACATATAAATTTCTTAAAAAAAGCCTTGGACTAAAAGATTTGCTCTCTTTTTCTTCTTCCTCAGGTTCATTATTAGCTGGTTTTATATCTTTAAACTCAGCTATTTTTTCTTTTGTTTCTTTTTTCTGAGTTTTGGCAAAAGGATTATAGGTTTTAAAGTCTGTTTTAACTTCTTCCTGAGTTTCTGGTTGTGTTTCTTTATTTTCTTCTTCCATTTTAGTTAGATTTCTTATTTTTTCTTTTGCTTCTTTTTCTCTTCTTTTTTCTTTTTTGCTTCTTTGTCTATATTAATAGTATGTCCAACATGGTCTGCTGCTATGAGTGCTTCTGTGATAAAATCATCATCATTTATAGACTGGCCCTCACCCTCCATATAGACTGAGAAAATATGGCTATTTATTAAGATTGTGGTTTTTTAGTTTTATTCCAAACAAGCTCTTACAAAGCCCAAAAATAAGGGTGCTGGGCTTAGGAATCTAGACTTAAATTCTGGATGAGACTGTGTAGCAATAAAAAATTTATGGTGTTTCAGCTCTATAAATTCAATTAATTTTGTATTGTTTTCCAAAAGATGATACCCTGAAAAAAGCATGTTGTTGCGCTCAAGCATAGGGATATATTTTGGATTAACTTCATATCTATGCCTATGCCTTTCAAGAACAATTGGTTTTGATTTATCTAATAATCCTAACCTAAATTTTTCAGTTGATTGTATCAACTTTTTGTCTATTTCTATTCTTCCTCTTTCTTTGTAGAGTTTGTAGACAACTGAACCAGGCTCAAGCATTGCAACATAGCTCCCAAGGCGCATTGTGCCACCGTAAAGATTGTTTGCAAGAATCTTTTTCTGCTCCTCAAGAATATCAATAACAGGATAATGAGTTTTTTTGTCATTCTCTGTTGTATTAGCACCCTGCATTTTGCAGATATTCCTTGCAAATTCCACTATCGCAAGCTGCATGCCATAACACAATCCAAGGAAGGGAATATTGTGTTCTCTTGCAAATTTAATTGCAGAAATCTTTCCTTCAACACCACTATTTCCAAATCCTCCTGGAACAATTATTCCATTATAACTTAAAAGTTTTTTCAGTTCTTCTTTGTTATTCTCAAATTTTTTAGCATCAATCCAATCAATCTTTATTTTTGCAGTCATATATGCGCTTGCATGCTTTAGCGCTTCATTTATTGATACATATGCATCTGTAAGCTCAAAATTGCCTATATCAATATACTTACATACCATTGCAACTTTAATATTAAATTTTGGATTCAACATTGAAGTTACAAGCTTTTGCCATTTTGTCCACTCTGGCTTTTTCTTTGGTTTAAGACAGAGCTGACTTAAAATTTTCAAGCCAAGCTTTTCTTTTTCAAAATTCAATGGAACCTGATAAATAGAGTCTACGTCTGGGGCTGAGATGATATGATCTAAACGTATGTTTGAATAGGTTTCTATTTTTCTTTTTCTCACATCATCCACTGCAATTTTTGATCTGCACAAAACAAAGTCTGGAAAAATTCCAACCTCCATCATCATTTTCATTGACTGTTGTGTAGGCTTTGTTTTCATTTCAGTTATATGCCCAGGAACAGGTAAATAAGTTACAAGAATATAAATCAAATTTTCTTTACCAATCTCCCTTTCCAATGACTTCATTGCAAACAAAAAAGGAATATTTTCATAATCTCCTATTGTTCCTCCGATTTCAACAAGACATATATCAAATCCTTTTGCAGCTTCTTTAACTCTTGATTTAATCTCATCTGGAACATGAGGAATAAATTGAACTGTCTGTCCAAGAAATTCTCCTTTTCTCTCTTTTTCAATTATTTTCTTATAAACCTGTCCTGTTGTTATATTGTTTGCTTTTAGAATCTGCTGATTAAAAAATCTTTCATAATTGCCAAGATCTTGGTCTATTTCTCCACCATCTTCTGTAACCCAAACTTCACCATGCTCTGTAGGCCTTAAAGTTCCTGCATCGCAATTTATGTAGGGGTCTATCTTTACTGCAGTTACACTATAGCCGTATTCCTGCAATATTTTTCCTATAGAAGCAGTTGCAATTCCCTTGCCAACTCCAGAGATAACTCCTCCTGCAACAACGATGAATTTCGTTTGAGAATTATTTTTTAGGTGCACAACTAAGAAGGAAAGAAGTTATTTATATATTTTACTAAACTAGAAGACATAATACTCTAAAAATAGAATAAAAAGAAAAAAGAATAAAAAAGAAGTTTACCTTCTTCTTTTTTTCTTCATTGCTGCAGTAATGCCTGCTCCAAGAGCTGCACCAACTGCTGCACCTATTCCTGCTGCAATTAAAACTGCTTTTTCAGGGTTTTGCTTTATTTTTCCCTTTACATGGCTTTCTGCTTTCTTAAACTTTGCTTTCATAATAACAAGCTCTTTGTTTGCTTTTGCAACTACCTGTTTTTTTGTTGCAACCAATTTCTTTTTTATAGCTTTTTTACTTACCATATTATCCACCTCACTTTTTCATAGATTTTATTATTAAAGATATTAAAATAAGGATTATACCTATATCAAAAAAACACCAGGCAATATTAAGACCTAGGTAATAGCGTAGGAAAAAGACAAGCGATATTGCGATAAAAGCAGTTCCTACAATAACAAGAAAAAATGTATAAATGTCCTTCAAAATCTTTTTTTCAATTTTATAGGCAGCTTCCTGAATCTTAAGAACAATATTTTCCCTAAGATTTTGCATAATGCCTGAAAAAAATGAAGAAATTCCTGAAGGTAGATTAGTTTTTAACCTGCTTGCTGAACCTTTCCTCTCTTTTTTAACCATAAATTAATGTAGAATATCTTTGTATTTAAAGATTGTGGTTTAGATACTTTTAAATATTTGCTGTGATTAAAGATTTTATAATGATAGAAATATTCCTGACAGAAAATGATGAACTCAAGAAGATAGAAAAACCAGAGAAAGGAAGCTGGATAAATGTTGTTTCTCCTAATGATGAAGAAGTAAAAATTCTGAAAGAGCTCGCTCCCTTAAGCGAGGATTTTTTTGTTTCACTAAAAGATGTCAATGAAATGCCTGTTCTTGAGACAACTGAAAGTTCTATATTTATTATAACAAGAACTCCACAAAGAGTTGCTGAAGGTGAGGAGAAAGGATATGTAACAATACCTCTTGGAATTTTTGCAAACAATGATTATATCATAACTATATGCTATTTCCAAAACGATGTTGTTGAAGCATTCAAATCAAAGAAAATTGACACATATAAGAGAGTAATAAACATGTTAAGGCTTTTGCTTACATGTTCAGAGATATATGCACTTTATCTTAAGGATTTAAGCAAAGATATACAGCTTACTCAAATCGAGCTTGAAAAAAATCTTGCTAATGAGGACATAATAAAAATGATGAACATTGCAAAATACCTGCTTTATTTTAACACTGCTCTTAAGGCAAACCAATTTTTGATTGAAAAAATTACAAAAAAAGACACTCTCACAAGAAGTTTTTATGAAAAAGAATTGATAGAGGATATTATTGAAGAGAATACTCAGTCAGCAGAGCTAGTTAATATTTATATTGGCATTTTGCATGAGTTGACAAATGGATTTTCATCTGTTATAGCAAATAACCTAAACAAAGTTATGAAGTTTTTGACATCTGTAACAATTATTTTGATGCTGCCAACACTTGTTGCAAGCATTTATGGAATGAATGTAGATCTTCCTTTTCAGAAATTTCCTCACGCTTTCTGGATAACCATGCTTATTTCATTTACAATCTCTACCTGCAGCGCATTCATATTCTGGAAGAGGAAGCTGTTTTAAAGGATAAGATTTATTAATGATTGTACACTCTTTATTCTATGGGAAAATCAATTATACTTGGAAGAAGAATTTATCTTAGAAATTTGACTATTGAAGATGCTAAACAAATACAGAAGATTTGCCATGATAAAAGTGTGCATAAATTTACAAGAGTCCCTTATCCTTATAAGATAAAAGATGCTTTTAGTTTTATAAAAAGAGGAAATTCTAAAAATAATACTAATGAAATAATTTTTGGTATAATAAATAAGGAAACAAAAGAGTTAATGGGAACAATATCCTTTGTTAGAATAAACAAAAAGGATAATAAATCAGAAATTGGCTACATGATTGGAAAGAAATTCAGAAATAAAGGTTATGTTACAGAAGCTGCAAAATTATTGTTAGAATATGGTTTTAAAAAATTCAAGTTTAATAAAATTTACATAAACTGCGCAAAGGAAAATGAAGCTTCTAAAAAAGTCATAAAAAAGCTAGGATGCAAAAAAGAAGCTTTATTAAAGAAAGATATTTTTGTAGGAGGTAAATATCACGACCATTTGATAAATGGTATTTTTAGAAGTGATTGGATGAGGAAAAAATGCCGCTAAGATTATTTAATACATTAGGGAAAAAAATAGAAACATTCAAACCAATATATGATAATTCTGTGGGAATGTATTCTTGCGGACCAACTGTTTATTCTTTCCAGCATATTGGAAATTTAAGGACATATATCTTTAATGACATACTAAAAAGAGTTCTTTTATACGATGGTTTCAAAGTAAAGCATGTCATGAATTATACTGATGTAGGACATCTTACATCTGATGCAGATGAAGGAGAAGATAAAATTGAGAAAGCTGCAAAAAAAGAAGGCAAAAAAGCTGAAGAGATAGCAGAATATTATGCAGAGATATTTGAAGAAGACTGCAAAAAGCTGAATATAATTCCTCCTGAGATTATATGCAAAGCAACAGAGCATATAAACGAGCAGATTACACTAATAAAAAAACTTGAATGGAAAGGATTTACATATAAAACAAAAGATGGAATTTATTTTGACACTTCAAAGCTTGATGATTATGGGAAGCTGGCAAACCTTGACATTGAAGGGCTTGAGGAAGGAAAAAGAATTGAGATGGGTGAGAAAAAGAATAAAACTGATTTTGCACTCTGGAAATTTTCAGACATACCTGGCTTAAGGCAGCAGGAATGGCCAAGTCCGTGGGGAATTGGATTTCCTGGCTGGCATATTGAATGTTCTGCAATGTCATCAAAATATCTTGGAGAGCAGTTTGACATTCATACAGGAGGAGAGGATCATATTCAGATTCATCACACAAATGAGATTGCCCAGTCAGAAGCTGCATTTGGAAAAAAACCATGGGTTAAATACTGGATTCATGGAGCTTTTTTAAATTTTAAAGGAGAAAAAATAAGCAAGAGCAAGGGCGGTTTGTATACTATTTCTGATTTAGAAGAAAAAGGGTTTGAACCAATTGTTTTCAGGTATTTCTGCCTTAATGCGCAATATAGGGCTCATCTGAATTTCTCTCTTGAAGCTCTTGAAGGAGCGAAAAATGCTTTTGATAGATTAAAAAATACTGTAATTGAGCTAAAAGCAAAGCACGATTCAAACAAAACAGAGGATTTTGAAAAATATATGCAGGAATTTCAAGAAAGTATTGATGATGATTTGAATCTTCCAATGGCTCTTGCTGTTTTGTGGGAAATTATAAAGGATAAAAATCTTGGAAGCAAGGAAAAATTAAAACTTGTTTTTGATTTTGATAAAGTTTTAGGTTTAGGGCTTGAAAATTTGAAAAAAGAGGAATTAGAGATACCTAAAGAAATAAAAAAAATTGCAGAGGAAAGAGAAGCTGCAAGAAAAGCAAAGGATTTCAAGAAATCAGACGAGATAAGGGACAAATTAAAAGAGCTTGGTTATGTTATTGAAGACACAAAAGAGGGTATAAAGCTGAAGAAGATAAAATGAATATTCTAAAAATCTTTGAAAGTGTAAGGGATATGCCTTTGAAGTTTCCTGACAATGGTAAAGAAGATGATTTCACTTGCTGGGGCAAGCATAGAATACTGAAAAGCCTGCTGGACAGCAATGATTTTGAAACAAGATGCAGGGTTTGCGAGTTTCTTTGGTCTGAACAAAAGATTCCTAAGAGGATTTTAGGCATACCTCACTATGATAAAGATTATCATTTATTTTTAGAAGTGAAAATAAATAATAATTGGGTTATTGTTGACTGCACAAATGATTCAAAACTTCCTGAGTTTAACAAATGGGATGGAAAGAGCAACTGTAAAATTGCTGTAAATCAAAAAAATATCCTTCTTGTTGAAGAAGGCGATGAAATAATTGCAAAACAGAAACAAAAATTCGTGAAATATTTTGAGCAGAACAAGAATTTTTATGCTGCGATGAATAAATGGCTTGATTCTGAGAGAAAATGATTAAAGATGCACTAAAAAGACTTCTTGAAAAGCAGCAGTATAAATTTATTGGAGAAAATTCTGCTGTAAAAGTATGCACATGGACAAAGAAAAGCCTTAGAAATGAGGATTTTTGTTACAAAGAGAAGTTTTACGGCATTAAAAGTCATTTGTGCTGCCAGATGTCAACAACTGTAGAGATATGTCCTAATAGGTGTATATTCTGCTGGCGTGAAGTTGGCTATACTGTGGCTAATGACATGAAAAAAAGCGAAAATCCTGAAAAACTTTTTGAAAATGCAATTAAAGCTCAGAGAAAACTGCTTTCTGGCTTTGGAGGTAACATAGAAATAAACAGACAGAAGACAAAAGAAGCGCAAGAGCCAATGCATTTTGCAATTTCTCTAACAGGAGAGCCTACTGCTGACAAAAATTTGCAGAAATTTGTTGACTATTTACACAAAAAAGGCAAGACAACCTTTATTGTCAGCAATGGAATGTTTCCAGAACGTTTAAAAAAGATAAAACCCACGCAATTATACCTTTCTGTTGATGCTCCTAATGAAAAATTGTTCAAAAAAATCTGCAACCCTCAGTTTAAAGACAGCTGGAAAAGGTTTTTGAAAAGTCTTAAAGTAATGAAAGAAAAAAATCATGAAACAAGAACAACTTTACGACTGACTTTGATAAAAGATTGGAACATGACTGATTTGAAAGGATATGCAAAAATTATAAAAATTGCAAACCCAATGTTTGTCGAGGCAAAATCATATATGTTTGTCGGCAGTTCAATGCAAAGATTGTTGATAAGTAATATGCCAAGGCATGAAGAAGTAAAAGAATTTGCAGAAAAACTTGCAAAATTAATTAATTACCGTATTGCTGATGAAAAAAAAGAATCAAGAGTTGTTCTTCTTGTTAGAAAAGATGTTAAAGATAGAGAGATTAAATTATAAATTAATTATTTTTCCTTTAGGCCCTGGGTTTATTGCCCTTGTGTTTCCAATATTGTCTTCTACTCCGAAATTCTCATGAAAATGGCCGCAGACAAATAAATCTGGCTGTATGTGAAGAATTAATTCTTTTATTGTCTTACTGCCACAGTGCTCGCATGCTATTAAATCAAGATTTGTTTTAAATGGAGGCCCATGAGATATAAGTATTATCTTTTTTCCATTATGCTTATTTACAGTATCTTTTATTTTTCCTATTGATTTCTTTAAATTATTGTCTACAAGTGAAAATCCTCCTGAACCATAGCCAATTAAAATATGTTTTCCGAGAATTTTTATTTTTTTGTGCAGAAAAACAATATTTTTGTGATGTTTGCACATATTCTCCATTCTTGAAGCTGATTCGTGGTTGCCTGGTATAATAAAAATTAACTTTTTTGTTCCTGCAAGTGCATTTATTATTTTATTCATGTCTTGCTCAAAGATGGTTATATCTCCTGCACAGATTATTGCATCTGCTTCTTCTGCCTTCTTGATAAGATTTTTCAGCATATCTAAATCTCCGTGCAAGTCTGCAAATATAAGGAATTTCATAATAGTTAACTTTTTGCCTATTTTAAAAAACTTGTGATACAAGAAAAAGTTTATAAACTATACTCTAATAGTTAGCTTATGATTGATAAAAAGGATTTTGAAGGCATAATAGAAAGAATTGAAGGATTTGACAGCAAAAGAGAGCAGTTGATTAAGGAATGCAGAGAGCTTTTGAAGAATTCTAAAAGATTGATTTATTCTGTGCACAGGGAAAATGAGGCTGAAACAAAGGAAGTTCTATCTGAAACAAAAAAATCTAAAGATAGAGTTGATGCTCTTTTGAAAAAAGACAGTTCACTTGCATTTGAGGGCAGTTATTCAGAAGCAATGCAGGAATATGTTGAGGCAATGTGCTACTATAATTTTGTTGAAAACGGAAAAATACCTAAGGTAAAAGAACTTGGTGTAAAAGATGATGATTATCTTGCTGGAATATGTGATTTAACAGGAGAGCTAGAGAGAAGAGCTGTATTAAGAAGCATAACAAATAATTTTGAGGATGTCAAGAGAATAAGGGCTTTTGTTGATGAAATGCATGGAATATTTTTGAAAATGAATTTAAGAAATGGAAATGTAAGAAAAAAGTATGACAGCATAAAGTGGAATCTGAAGAAAATTGAAGAAGTTTTGTATGATATTAATATGAAGAGATAAATGGGGGTGTAGAATGGCTTCTCTGCAGAAAAGCGCAGAAATAATTCTGAAAAAGTGCATGAAACTGGGAGATAATGAGAGTTTTCTTGTTGTTTACGACGTGAATAAAAAGAAAATGGCAGATGTTATTTTGAAAGAAGCGAGAAAGATAACAAGACATTCAAAGAAAATAGAGATGCCTTTGTTAAAAGTCAGTGGAAATGAACCTAGCAAAGATGTTGCAAAAGAGATGATGAAAAGTGATGTTGTTGTGATTACAACTACAAAATCTATCTCGCATACAAAAGCTAGAAGAGATGCCTGCAAAAGCGGAGTTCGCATTGCTTCAATGCCAGGAATCACAGAAGATATGATGAAAAGAGCTATTGGGATTAATTATGAAAAGTTGTCAGACAGAGTTGAAAAATTAGATAAAATTCTTTCTAGAGCAAAAAAAATTAAAATTACTAATGAAAAAGGAACAAATTTTGTTGCAGATATAACAAAAAGAAAAATAAACAAAGACAGGGGAAATCTGCATATAAGAGGCAATTTTGGCAATCTTCCTGCAGGAGAAATTGCAGTTGCTCCTGTTGAAGGAACTTCGAATGGTATTGTTGTTTTTGAAAAAAGCATGTCTGGTGTTGGAAAACTGGAAAAACCTCTAAAAATTAGAATAAAAAATGGTTTTGCTTGTGATATTAATGGTTATGGAGCAGAAAAATTAAAATCTGTTTTAAAGAAAAGCGGAAAAAATGCAAATAATATTGCTGAAATTGGTATTGGACTGAATGATAAAGCAAAAATAACTGGAGCAGTGCTTGAAGATGAAAAAGTTTTAGGAACAATGCATGTTGCTCTTGGAAATAGTTTGTCAATGGGAGGCAAAATAGATGCAAAATGCCATCTTGATGGAATTATCTTAAAGCCAACAGTTTATATTGATGGTAAAATTGTAATGAACAATGGTAAATTACTTGTTTAGATACATAATCGTAACATTTATATTGCTGATAATAACTGGATGTACAAGCCAGATTGGCGATAATAGAGGGGATGAAGAAGAAAAAATGACGAAAGTTTTACTTATTGTTAGCCAAAAGAATTTTAGGGATGTTGAACTACTTACACCTGAAAAAATATTGAAAGAAAAAGGGTTTAAAGTAGATGTAGCTAGCATTGAAGCTGGAAAAGCCTATGGCGCAGAAGGCCATGTTGTTGATGTTATTTCTGTAAAAGATGTTGGATTTGAAGATTATGATTTTATTGGCTTGATTGGAGGTCCTAGTGCATTAAGTTTAGAGAAAAGTGAGGTGATGAATTTAATGCAGAATGCTTATGAAGCAGGAAAACAAATTGGAGCAATATGCATTGCTTCTATTGTTCTTGCAAAGGCAGGATTACTAGATGATGTTAAGGCAACTGTCTGGGAAGCTCCTGATGGAAGCACAAAAAAAGAGCTTGAAGACCATGGAGCGACTTTTGTCAGCGAAAAAATTGTTTATGATAAAAATATTCTTACTGGAAATGGTCCAGGAGCTTCTGAAGAATGGGGTAAGAAAATTGTTGAGATTCTTGAACAATGAATTTTAAAATAACCCGTAAAAGTAAAAAATCTCGAACAGGAATTATTACAACTGCGCATGGTTCTTTTGAAACTCCTGTTTTTATTCCTGTTGCAACTGCTGCAACATTAAGAGCTCTTGATAATAGAGATATCGAAGAGCTTGGCGCTCAAGTAATTCTAGCTAACACCTATCATCTGCATTTGCGTCCAGGAGATAAATTAATCAAGAAAATGGGTGGATTGCATAAATTCATGAACTGGCACAAGCCAATTGTAACTGATTCTGGTGGATTTCAGGCATTTTCATTGGGATTTGGAATCGAGCATAATGTTGGCAAGATTGCTGACAATTATCTTGATATGATTAACAGAAAGCCTGACAAGAATGTAAAATCAGAGAAATTTGCATTTGTTGATGAAGAAGGAGTTAGTTTCAGAGATCCTATTCATGGAAAAAAATTAAAGTTAACTCCAAAAGTATCAATGGATATACAGAAAAATTTAGGCAGCGATATAATTTTTGCATTTGATGAATGCACCTCTCCTTTATCTTCAAAAAAATATACAGCAGAAGCACTTGTAAGAACACATCGCTGGGCTCTTGAATGTTTGAAGCATTATGACAAGAAACAGGCATTGTTCGGCATTGTGCAAGGTGGCGAGTATAAAGATTTGCGAGTGAAAAGCGCTAAATTTATTGCAAAGCAGAAATTTGATGGTTTTGGAATTGGTGGAAGTTTAGGCAAATCAAAAGAAGATATGTTTAAGATTATTGATTGGGTTATTCCATTTTTGCCAGAGAATAAACCTCGACATTTGCTAGGCATCGGAGCTGTTGAGGATTTATTTCAAGCAGTTGAAAGAGGTGTTGATATGTTTGATTGTGTAGCTCCAACACGATGGGCAAGAAGAGGGCATTTGTATATCTCTCCTTCTGCAGGAGGAACTAAAGAGAATAAGTTCAGATTTAACATTGAAAGAAATGAGCATGAAGATGACAGCAAGCCAATTGACAAAACATGTAATTGCTATGCATGCAAGCATCATACACGAGCTTATCTTAGACATTTGTTTAAGTCTAGCGAACTGACTTATTTCAGACTTGCATCACTTCACAACTTGAAGTTTCTTATGAAATTAATGGAAAAGATAAGAGAATCTATCAAGCAGGATAAATTTAAAGAATTAAAGAAAGAGTGGCTTTGTTAACTATCTTCCATGATAAATCTTTTTCTCAGGAACAAGATAAATCATCCAGACTGTTGCTATTGTTACAATAGCTTTTATCAAAAGATTACTGAGCATCATTATTCCCAATGAAGGCAAAGATAATATTCCTGCAAATGCAATTGTTGGAAAGATAATGCTATCTAAGGGTGTTGAAATAGCGTTTGAAATCAAAACTCTTGTCCACTGCGGCTTGTTTTTTCCAATTCCGCGTGTCCATCTCTGGTAAACCTCTGTATCCACAAGCTCTGATATTAATTGTGATATAATTGAAGCAATTATTATTCTTGGAACAAGGCCAAAAATAAATTCAAAAGCTTTTTGTCCTCCTGCAGCAATCCATTCTGACTGTCCTGGTAGTTTTATCACAAAAATAAAATAGAGCGCCATCAGTAAATTTAAAACTCCAGCAAGAATTATTGTTGTCTGCGCTGCTTTTTTTCCAAGCTGCTTGTGTATAAGGTCTCGCCATGTAAATGTAAGAGCATAGATAATTCCTGCATCCATGATAATATGTCCAAGAACAATTACTTTTGCAGCTGCAATCTGCGCAATCAGCTGCATTGCTATGTAAACTGCTCCTAGAATTATCGCTGCCTGAACTTTATCTATTTTGAATTTCATAATAGAAAAAGAAAAGAAAAAGAGTTAATAAAACTGCTGTTTTATAAACAAAAAAGCTGAGGCTTTTTCTGTTAATAAATCTTTGTTTTAATAACGGTAATGCTCTGACTTATATGGGCCTTTAACAGGAACTCCTATGTAATCTGCCTGTTGTTTGCTAAGTGTAGTCAATTTAGCACCTAATTTATTTAGATGCAAACGAGCAACTTCTTCATCTAATTCTTTTGGAAGCATATAAACTCCTATTTTATGCTCTTTTATCCAAAGTTCTATTTGAGCAAGTGTCTGGTTGGTAAAGCTGTTGCTCATAACAAAGCTAGGATGTCCTGTTGCGCAAGACAGATTAATTAATCTGCCATCTGCCAAAAGATAGATACTATGTCCATCTTTAAAAGTATATTTATGCACAGGGCATTCATTACCTTTTATTTCTTCTTTTATAATGCCTGGCCATTTTTTTAGTTCAGCAACCTGTATCTCATTGTCAAAATGTCCTATGTTGCAGACAATAGCCTGATCTTTCATCTTGCTCATATGCTCAGCAGTTATAATATTGCAATTTCCTGTTGCAGTTACATAAATATCTGCAAAAGGCAGTGCATCTTCAACAGTGCATACTTTTAAGCCAGCCATGCACGCTTGTAAAGCGCAAATTGGATCTACCTCGCTTACTAAAACCTGAGCTTTTTCATTTTTTAAAGATTCAGCAGAACCTTTTCCAACATCTCCATAACCACAAACCATTGCTGTTTTTCCTGACATTAAAACATCTAAAGCTCTTTTTATTCCATCTGTTAAAGAATGCCTGCACCCATATATATTATCAAATTTTGATTTTGTTACAGAATCATTTACATTTATTGCAGGAAACAATAATTTATTTGCATTCATCATTTCATACAATCTATGAACTCCTGTGGTTGTTTCCTCTGAAACACCTTTTATCTCTTTTACTTTTCTGTGCCACTGCTCTTTATCCTCTTTATAGCACTGTTTTAAGCAATTCATTAACTCTATAAAATCCTCACCTTGATTGCTGTAATCTTTTTCAAGTATAGAAGGGTCTTTTTCAATCTCAACACCTTTGTGAATCATTAAAGTTGCATCTCCTCCATCATCAACTATCAATGTAGGGCCTTTTCCATCAAAATCCAAAGCTTTTTTCGTGCATTCCCAATATTCTTTTAATGTTTCACCTTTCCAAGCAAAAACAGGAATTCCAGATTTAGCAATTGCTGCAGCAGCATGGTCTTGTGTAGAAAATATATTGCAAGATGCCCATCTGACTTTTGCGCCTAATGCAGCTAAGGTTTCAATTAAAACAGCAGTCTGTATTGTCATATGCAAAGAGCCCATAATTCTTGCACCTTTCAATGGCTGTTCTTTTGCATATTTTGCTCTTACTGCCATTAAACCAGGCATTTCTTTTTCAGCAATTTGGATCTCTTTTCTTCCAAACTCTGCTAATTTTATGTCTTTGATTTCATATGTTTGTGATTTGTCCATTTTTGCCTCCTTAGTTTATTATAACTCCATTTGCTCTTAATTTTTTAGTTTTTTCTTTAGAGCAATTCTCACATCTGAATTTAGGAGCTATTTCTTTTGTTTTATCATAATTTGGTGTTTTTATTATTCTATATCCTCGTGCTACATGCCTGCAATCAGAACAGATTATGTTATCTTTCACTTCCCATTCCACTGCAAGCTTTCTTGATGTGAATATAAACATGTCAACCCAAAAAAATATTAAACCTCCAATGAAATTTGCTATAACTGTTGCCATTAGTTTGCTCATTGTAGAAAACCAAATAAGAGCAACTGCAAGTATTGGTGTACTAAGCTGCC
>Ga0247841_10000593_pt1 | contig 92227 bp, 132 predicted proteins | sample LaCruzMarch2015__2_FD_192410 | JGI IMG/M metagenome (GOLD analysis project Ga0247841, IMG submission 192410) | Freshwater microbial communities from meromictic Lake La Cruz, Castile-La Mancha, Spain - LaCruzMarch2015_18m | ecosystem: Environmental > Aquatic > Freshwater > Lake | place: Spain...
GATACGGAAACATTAAGATTGCTATTGCTAAAATAATTTTAATCATGTTATCTCATTTATGAACCTAATGGTATCCAATAAACAGACTTTGTTCCAATTGCTCCTTCTATAATCGTATAAACATTACCATCGGCTGTCTTCATCTGACAGTCGTAATAGTACATACCGACTAAATCATTCATTTCAGAAGCTGGAATAGTTAGTGTGTAAATACCCAATTCTGGGCTAGGAATACTTGTAATAGTTTTACTGATAACTGCATCACTATCCCCGTCACTCTTGTTCTTCTTTATAGTAAAGAATAGAGTCCAACCGGTAATGTCAATTGCAACATTATCAGTATCCTCAAAAATAAACTGTTCACTGAATGTATCGCCCCTGTAAACTGTGAAATTGGTCTCTTGCATATTATCCCTCTTTTTCTTTAGTACTTATTAATAATGATAGTTTTAAAACATCTTCCTGAATGGATGCTACCTCTTCAGTCAAATCAGCCAAAACATGAGATAGAGCATCGAACTTTCTATCCTGAATATCATTTAACTCTGTAGGTAGATACTCCAAAGCTAAATAATTCTCGGCTTTACAGATATTACAATACTTCTTGATAGGTTCGTAAAGACTTCCATTTACTAAGTAATGGGTAATAATACAAGAATGACAAGTCTTTGCTGCTGGGCAATTGCCATAACACTTCGTTTGATCCTTATCAATCTGTAAGAACATACCCCGTATTATAGGTTCCCCAGTAAGTAAATTACCCAACTTAAATATTCTATTGCTCGCGGCTCTATGGCAAGGGTAAATCTCACCGTTAGGTAACACAGCGATGTAATCCCGACCTGCTCCACAAAAGGCTAAATCAGGTTCTATCTCGCCATTTAGGGTCTTTAAACACTTGTCTACAAAGGCAATATTAATCAGCCGACCTCTCTTTAAAAGAAATCTGCGATAGTTGTAAACTAACTTCAATTGATTGGCATATGTATTTACAGAAGCATCGTCCCAATCTGCTTCCATAACTGCATGATGCATTATGTTCCTTACTCCTAATGATATTATAAATTTAATGTTCTCATATAGCCTAGCCACAGATTTAGGAGTATAGGTCATACGTATATTCGTATCAGGAAATAACTTAAGGATACCTATAGTATTCTGGATTATCACATCAAAGTTACTACCTAATCTATACTGAAGTGTTGTATCTCTATCTCCATCTATACTTACCTGCATACGAAAACCTAATTCTTTATATCTTTTAAACATCTCCTCATCAAAATAGGTACCGTTAGTAGAGATGTAAAATTTAACTTTATCTGCCCATAATATTTTAGCATACTCAGCTAGTTCTAATACTAATTGAGGGTACAATAAAGGCTCACCGCCAAAGAATGTCAAAGAGAAGCCTTCCGGATTGATCTCATGTAGTTTATCTAGTATCAATTTGCCGTCGGCAGAGGTCAATGTCATTGGCGATTGCTTGTGAAAACAATACAAACATTTAAGATTGCATTCTTCAGTGATAAAAATATCAGCGCTGTTTAACGAATAATCCTCAACTAGTAAATTCATAGCTCTCCTTATATTTGTTGAACATTCTTATTAATCCCTTATTCATACTACAAAAACCGGGGTATGGTTTGAAGTAACCACCAGTCTTTCGATAATTACCAGCTAAACATTTTGTATTTGGGCAAATGTATCTAATATTACATCCTTTACAATACTTAAACATATACTCGTCTTTATTTGACTGTACCTGTTTCATTAAATCTAATTTATTCCAATCTATTCCTTTATAAATATCACCTAATTGATTATCTTTATTTGTATACCAACCATCACATTGCCAGATGCCGCCTTCTGGATCTATTGCTAATCGCTCTAATCCACATCCACAAAACTTCCTTGTTTCATATGGACTACCACAACCACCGTTCCAAAAGGAACTCTGTAATACCTTGTAATCTAATCTAAACTCCTTTATTATCTCTAAATATCCGGTAATGTATTTCTCTATCTCTTCAGGAGTAAAATCATAATGCTGTTTGTAGTAACAATTTATATTAATGAATCCTAAATTAGCCAGATATCTGTAATCCTCTACCATATTATCGTAGTTTGTTACTAGGAAATTTATGCTTCCTTGCTTCTCTAAAAATAACTTCTTGGTGAATGGTTGTGCTTCGACTTTATTACATATGCTTCCGTACTTCTCATATGCATCCCCCATCGACCAAACTAAACGATAGTTGTTATTCTTAATCAAGTAGTTATATACATCTTCAGTTATCAAAGAACCATTTGTGTTCGAATGAAACATCACCTGTGGGTACTTTTCAATGGCATACTTAGTAACATCAAAATTTAAGAATGGCTCACCGCCCCACAAGAATATGTAAAAATTAGGTGTTACTTTTAAATTACTATAGATGAACTTAATTGAATCTATAATAACTTCTTTAGACATACTCTGTTTGTTCCTGGAACCTTTACTGTAGCAGAAAGAACAATCTGAGTTACAATCATTAGTCAGGACTAAATAAACTGACTTGTACCTAGTTTGGCTTTGAGTATCCATACTTGTCCAATATATACGTATAAGTGGCTGATTCTATTGCTCTTAAGTTACACACTTCTGGAGTCGGTTTAAACAAATTATGGTTAAATCTGTAATTCTCACCTAAACAAAGGGCATTAGTACATAACTCTTTATTTCCTAAAGGACAATCTGTGCAATACTTAGTAAGTTCGGTATTCCAGTTCGGGATGTCTTTGAATATTCTATCCTTATCAATATCGGTATAAATCGTTCCAATCTTAAACTCCGGGTAAACTATAAAGTAATCACATGGAAAGATATTACCTTCCCAATCAACCGCTAGATAATGAAACCCAGAACCACAAAACAACCCTAATGGAACTGTGGGCAATCCTTGTCGTTTCCTTGCTATGTTACTTCTAAAGGCAGTATCTAACGTACTAGTAACATGCTTATAGGAATATACAATATCGACTATCTTCTGAAATAATTTGATGTACTCGTCCTTATGCTCCATGGCATATTTGCTCTGTTTGGGAGCATTGAACCTTAGATTCCTTATTCCAGTCTTGCATAGATATTCAACATCTTTAAGTGTACTTTCATCTATAGTCTCAACAACATAATGTACATCACCTTTAGTATGCTTAACTAAATCGAGTATTGGCTGTACCGTTTCTGCCAACTTATCTCCATACCTAGTTTTCAAAGAACCCATACTAAAACTTACAACTAAATTGTTCTTGTGCTTAAAACACCACTCTCTAATTTCAGGGTTCTCAAGAAGTATCAATCCGTTAGTCACTAACATAAATCTGTGCATTGAATACTTCTCTACTGCATACTTAACTGCTTCAAAGTTTAAGAGTGGTTCTCCTCCAAACAATACAAATAGTAGTTTCTGATCCTTAATCTTTTTAGACATAAAAACAATTGTATCGTCTAAAACCTTAGTTGACATCATTGTGTCTTTTCTGAAACCTTCTGGCTGATAACAATAAGAACAACTCAAATTGCAACCTTGTGAAAGTATCAAATTAACATTCACAAAATCACGATGTAGATTATCCGATGTCAAATCTTGTAACTCTAAGGCCATGTGTACGGGTTGCATTTACAGTTCCATGCTGAATGGTCATGGGCTCCTTGATACTCACAAGTTCCCCAATTGGAACCTGGAGGTGTATAATTACACATATTCCATGGTACAGTATTGTCTCCAGGTGTTATCGTACCACCGAAAGAACAATCATTACAACCACTTGGATAATTACACGTTCCAGTATAGACCTTATAAGGATAAGTTGTTGCTGAACTTAAGTTAATACTTGCGCATCGATAAGCATGAACAAAATAATTACAACCACATCCTTGGTCGTCGTCACAAGCAACACTAGGTGTGTAGTATGTAAAATCAAAACCACAGTCCTGGCAATACTGACATTGTTCTGCTTCACAAATACAAGAAGCCATCAAGGCCTGTAACGTGGATCTTAATTCGGATATATGAGAACCTTTTTGTTTAGTGTCATGTTCAGTAATTGTAGGGTCTGTCCAACTAATCGCTGCTGTACTATCTTGAGGACAATAGTAGGAATCTGCCGCACAATCTCCTTCTTTAATACCATCATCTATGGCCGCTCTTAGTTCATCTATATGTATCTTCCTAATTTTAGTTGAACGAGCAGTAATTGTCGAATCTGTGAATGTTACGTTTGTAATACCACGCCGTGTCAATTCCGCGTTTACCGCCGTCCTTAACTCATCTATATGAACTTTCCTATGTTTAGTACCATGGGCAGTTAATGTTGGGTCAGTAAAGGCTATAGTGTTAGCAGCACATTGCTTCGGCGCGTTAGTATGTGGATTTCCGTATGTTTTAGCCATTCTATTCTCCTATATTAAGCACCGTATGTAACATCATCCCAGCTAGCTGTTGTACCATTTGATACCAAAGCATACCCGGATTTACCTGATTGTGCAGGAAGTAATCCAGTTAAGGTTACACCGCTAGTAACAAAACTACGTACATCTTTAATACTTGAAGCTGTTATTGTTGTTTGACCTACAGTTAAAGTAATTTCTGCTAATGTAACTAACCCACCATAACTAGGAGGAGTAGTTGCATTTAAAGTAGCAATTACTGCACCAGCAGCATTAACTTGTATAGCATAAACATTTGTTCCGGCCACAGGCGCGGCCATTAACGGTGTTAATTGATCTACAATATCATAATTTGCAGTTCCATAGTTAACTCTACCCGCTCTTACCCTACAATACATACTTGCTGCAACTGTAGGTTCTACTTTTAAAAATAAATCCATTATTTGAGGATTTGATCTTAAAGTATAAACAAATCCTTGAAGTGTAGATCCAGAATAAGAACACACACCAACAATTAAATCATTAGCTTGAAGACTTCCTGCCGCTATACCTAATATTTCCATGTAATCAACCGCCGCACTTCCAGTATATGTCCAGCGTAATACAACATACGTTAAAGTAGAACTTACAGTAACAGTAGCTGCAGTAGTTGTCCTAATTCTTTCCTGATGAGTTCCATCTGTTATTTCACAAGATAATGCAGATAAACTTACACTTACATCAGATACTTTAGTTAGATAACCACCAGAATAAATCCCGGTTTTTCTAACATCTTTTCCTATTCTATTTACTATCGAAGAATCTACTGGGTCGAAGTAAGCTACTGTACGTTCCTGAACACCTATATCATTAGGCATTTTGTACCTCCTTATTATTTTTATACATAAATTGTAAAAACTACTCTCAATGCGATTCCGGCTACTTTCGCTATACTCGGAAAAGTTGCTTCAGCTACCATTGTTGTTCCATCATTTAAAAATAAACCTAATTCAGTAATACCAGCTTGAACCACAGTGGTATCAATATTTAATGTAAATTCTATTCGATCAGAATAAACAGTATATGTAACACCACTACCTGATATTACTGGGGTTTCAAGTTGAATATCTGCCTCATTAGGAAGAGTATTAATTCGTCCGGTTCCTAATTGGTATTTAGTAATCCCATCCAAAAATGAAGTCTTAGTATAGTCAAAAAATGCGTGAGTAGGCTGAATTACCGCATTAGAATCAAAATATAAATCACTACTATCATCAAAGTATTTTCGAGTAAACTCCCAATCCCTATTTACACAAGCATTTACATTGCCCAGGCTGGTATAAACTTCGCCGCTTTCAGTAGTAATTGGATTTAAAAACATAGAATAATTAACTACTACATTTACAGGACGAACCGACTCAACATATTCAGTTAAATCAGTCTTCATTCCGGCTATAAATAGATAATCATCAGAGGCGTCGCCGAATGACTTATTAAGAACTATCTCTACACCGATATGTGGAGACTTATAATAAGAAGCAGACAACCCAACTGGATTTTCATTTTCATGTCCAGTAAACCATTCTTCTTGAGTAAAAGTAGCATAATCCGAAGTATACATATCCCAAATATTCAAATTAAATCCTAATACATACGCAATATGACTAAGAGAAGTATAAGTACCTTTCTCCTTATACCAATCTATAACTTGAATTAATTGTCTTCTCTTTTCATCTATAGTAGCAGTATCTGCTCTAATTATCTGATACCCGACCAGATCAGCTAGGTATTGAATATAATCCGTCCCAACATTATATTTATCTAATAACTTTTCTATATCATTTATATTTCCGATCCACGTCCCGGTTAAAATACCACATTCTTCTAAAAACTCTTGAAGAACAGTGGAATCTCGGAACTTAAGTGGTACCAATTCCATTAAATCTACATATTTTGCATAGTTTTCACCCTCACTAAATACTGATGTGATAGTCAAATCTAAAACTTCAGCAGCAATATATTTTTCTTGAGCTAAAGTTATAGTAGCCGTACTAACAATCTGAATATTTCCTTCAGAATCAAAATTCAAATCGATAACATCGTCGAAATTTATCCCAGTACTTATGCCTTTACCTAATTCATCAAAATAAAGTTTATCAAATCTAAAAGTTGACATCTTATTGTAGTTTTATCCTCATTTGAACTACCATCGAATCCCCAGATAAAATTGTCCTAGTCATAGCTAAATCTACAAATGCAATCAATTTACCTGAATTATCAGAAGTCGTTGCCAAATAGGCGGTAGTTACTGGACCTATATTTCCAGCGACCGCCGTAAATGTCAACTCTTTACTGACTATTCGATAATCTGTCGCATCTAATTCTTTAGTCGGAAATCCAACAGTCGACCGCTCTAATGTTTGAGCTGAATACCCATTTCCACTCATTTCATTCTGTATCGTAATCAGAGTATCCGTTTCGACTAATGTATCATTGCAAAGACGAACATAGAATCCGGCGGGAGTATACGCTGCCTCGCCTCTGAAAAAACTCTCCAAAATAGATTCTTCCCCTTGATCAACGAGTGAATTTTTTTTGTCCATACCCCAAATTTCTTTACCGTCTCTAATATGTCTTATTGTCCACCACGAATCATAAAATTTGTGTCTGCCCATTAAATCCTCCTTAACTATGCTACATACCCTATTAGTGTAACATCAACCTCTAATAATTTAGCAATCTGATCTTGATTCAAAACTATATCACCATCTTCATTTTGTTTATACCTTACATAAATTTCGTCACTAGGCCCTAAAGCCGGAGAAATATCTAATGATACTTCGCCATTTACATAATTAATTGTACCATTGGTAATAGTATAAGTAGAATCTATATCTACAAACGCCCCTGCTCCATCATCAGTTGCTACAATCTCGTCATTAACATAGAGATTTACTGATCCTTCTAATATCGGAAGTACGGATAAATTCTCTCCCCAATCGTGCAACGAATTGTGGGTAGCATCGAGATCTTTTCTGATCTGAAATTCTGAATGACTATAAGATACCCCACTTACACTTTCAATAGTAGATACTAAATCTCCAATCCTCTTATCTGTCCCTAATTTAGTCGTAGTCCCTAATACAAATTCGTCGGCAATCGCAGTTTCAACAGCCGATTGCATATCAGATAACGTTCGTCCTTTAATAACCTTCAAATCTAGAGTAGGTACAACATCAATTACTTCAGGATCAACATAAGAATATCGTACCGTCATTAATGATTTAGTATATAAATATTCAGATAAATCAGCTTCAAAGGTGGCAGAAGGTAATTCCCAATTCTGAAGTATTACACATAATTTAACTTGGTTATACATATCATAATTAGGAGGAGTCTCTTCCGCTTCCCCCCAAACATTTGAATCTGCGACGCCAGCATAATTGTTTATTATCGAAACAAAATCAGCTTTAGTTACAGCTCTATCTCCAGTAGCAAAAACGCTTGGAGCTTCAGCCCTAATTTCCTCCAACGATTCTGCATCATCTCCGCCTAAGAATACGGTAGTATTAGTAACTGTACAAGCTTTAGAAGTTCCTAACGTATCATAAATAGCATCATTAAGAGTAGTAACTCGAGCTAATTCATAAACATTTCCGCTTAGTCCTTCAGATTTAACATATTTAATCTCAATAACATCTCCTAAATCTGGAGCTTTACCGAAGACGTCATTGCCAAATAGAATTGTAACATTATCATCTAATTCGGGTCTTAGAACATAATGAAGCGAAGTTGTAGTAGAATCGATAAAAGAAGTTACTTTAGTCCATTCAACACCATTTACTGATACTGTCAAATTAGTATTTTCTATGGAGTCATCATCAATTAGATATTCCTGATCAGTATTTCCAGTTGAAGTATAATCTAAAGTTATTAACTCGCCCTGTAACGCCTCTGCATCGACATACGTCTGCCCAACCATAATTGCTACATCATCAGCCACTAAATATTTAATTCCACTGCTCGTTTGACATTCAGTATATTTAGGAATAAAAACAATTTGAGTATGTGCTCCGCCAGTTAAAGTAAATCTAAGAGTACCAGTAGCAGACACTTTTCGTTTTGGAATATAATTCAATAACCTAACTAAGTTAATAATACTAGATTTGTTCTTAGCTGTCATTATGTATGATTCTTCGGCTCTTCTTTCAACATAATACAATACTAAGTTTGCAACTGCCGCAAACAATTCGATCAGCATAGACCCAGTTGAAGAACGATAAGTATCTTTCCACGCCCCACGCTCTTTAAGCCTATTGGTAAGCTGTGTTACCAGATCATCAAAATCATAATCTACAAAAGAAAGCTGATTGCTCATATTACCCCCTAAGAATTCGTTACTACTGTATGATTAAAGGTCTCATAATATCCTCTAATCCGAAACGTTAAATTTACATATACTGTACTATAATCCGGATCGGACTTAAATTCAACTGCATCTATTAAAACACGATCATCCCAGGCTTCAATAGAAGCCTTAACCGAATCAGAAAGTCTATTTAATAGCCTATCGTTAATTGGCTCAAATAAAAGATTGCGAAGCCCTAAAGCAAATGTGGGTAAAAATATACGTTCACCTGGACTAGTTCTCAATATATTATCGATAGAACCTTTTACTGCTTCAACATTCTCATCTAACTTCAGTTTCCCCTGAGTATCAGTAACCAATTGAGGATTTAAATCCGACCATACAACTAATTTTTGTTTAACAGCCATATTAACTCCTTTACCATTCTATTAGAACAAACCCACCTGTTCCTGCCCCACCTATGTATGAACCAGTATTACCTTCACTAGAACCACTACCGCCACCACCATATCCAACCCCTGGATTTCCATTACCCGCTGCACTAGTTCCAGCACCACCTGTACCAAAATTCGACCCTCCACCTGCCCCACTATAGTTGCCATTAGCATCAGCAGTAGCTCCATTCCCACCACCAAATCCAGTTCCGGGTAAAGAAGGTATGCCTGCAAGTCCATCCTTACTTCCCGAGTACCTATCGCCTCCTAATCCACCTGCTTCACCATATTCTTTAGAAATTGCAGTTCCACCACGACCACCACCAGTTACACTATCCCCATTAAAAGTAGTGTTTCCTCCAGCTGTGGGATTTTGAACTGACCATCTACCACCCTGTCCTCCAGCTCCAACTACATAAGCATAGTTATTACCTGGAGTAGTAGTTAAAGGAATCATTACTTTAGCACCACCTCCACCACCGCCACCACCACCGTTGGTATCTGCTCCGCCTGCTCCTCCACCACCACCCGCTTGAATAGTATAAAGAATCTGTGTAACCCCTGTAGGGCAAAGCCAATTTCCAGTTCCTGAAGTATATAACTGTTTACCACTTGAATTTATACCTGAATATCCTGAAGTACCGATTCCAGAATAACCACTTCGCCCAGAATAACCTGAAACCCCAATTTGTCCACTATACCCAGAATACCCAGCTGGAGTGGTATAAATTAATTTAGTACCATTATAAGAAACAACTTTTCCATTACCAATATCAGTTTCATCTATTTCTTTCGTTCCTACTATCGACAGATCAGCAGTAGAAACTCCTGCACTGTAAAATATTCCACATTTACTCCCAGTTAAATGTTCTACTGCTGTAGTACTTTCTTTAGCTCTTGCTATTGTATAAACATTAGGGGCAGAATAACTCACCTCTACGAATTCTTTATTTGGATCATTGGCTGGATTAGCATAAATAACGCTATCCCAAATTAATACTATAAAGGTACCTGCCGAAGTAGGAAAATTATGTCCAGCAGTTAAAGTCATTGATAAAGCAACATCGGTAACTGTTGAAGCTAAATATGCATATCCAAAATTTACTCTTAAATATTTACTCATTCTACATATACCTGTCTATCGATTGGAGTTATTACCGCACCACACCCTGCTTGGGCGCCTTCAGTTATTATTAATTTACCATTAACATAACTTTTAATTATTATAGCAGTTACTTGTGTTACCCCATGAAGCGGAATAGGACAAGTATGATCACAACCTTCCGCACATACTTCTATTCCACCAACTAAAAATTTATTATCTTGATTAGTACTAGTCAAGGTTCCTCCGTGATTACTGCCATCACCTAAACATGCAATCTTTCTTCCTGTACCTATTGCTTCTAAACCTGATCCGCCAAATGGAAAACTACCGAATGTTTCACTCATATTAAACTGGATTAATTGATACTGTTGTACCATTAACTATTACATTACCTAACGCATCTATAAATATCCTTGCGGTAACTGGGTGAACAACATCTATTGTCTTGGCCGTGTCATCTATAATTACTTTTATTCCGCTTGAACTCTTAATTACTTTTCGATTCGGATAATTGGTAGTCCTATCACTCGGCAATCCTTTTACCGCATCAGGCGCTTCACCAATATAAACTGGCTGATAAATATCTCCCATCTCAAACATTACAAATACATTCGTCCCAATATCCGGAACTGCAAAATATCCAATCCCAGTTCCGGCACCTTCCCATATCGGGTACATCGGAACTGCCCAAGGAAGATTAGTGGTCTCTACATCCGCTAACATCGGATAAATCTTTACCTTAACACGGCCATACTGAAGCGGATCGACATTATCCATTACGGTTCCTCGGTATATACCTGGGAATTTGTCTGAATGAATCTTTAAATTTGTCTTTCCTATTTCAGCCATTATGCCTTCTTCTTTTTAGTTGCTCTCATCAAGGTATTTTTAACGTCCGTGTCTATCCCCGTACGTGTAAGCAGAAGTTTAGTCAGATAAGTATCTCCAACCATCTGAACTACGCGTTCAACCAACCAATAACCGGAATATTGATATGAATACATCTTGTCTCCAATAATTCCCTGAGGAAAAAATATCTCGGCAGTATCTCCCGGACAAATGTTCGGCAATCCTTTAGTTGTAATCCAAAGTTTAACCAAATTATTTACTCTATTTTGAAAACTTCCTTTTACTTGTCCATTGAAATTGCTAGTAAAATCATTACTTCTTCCAGTTTCCCAAATATACCCGCTTTCGTCAGTATCATTCTGATCGATCAGAAAAAAATCAGTAGTTGAAATAAATTCGCTGGCATCGTGTGATCCAGTTACAAATGTACTGGTATCATAATTAAAATAAGCGTAATGTTGATCTCTGGAAGCGAATGTATTATAGATTTTATAATTATCTATAATTGAATAATTGTATATCTGGTATCTATCTTCGTATGGGGTATCTTTCAATATAAATTTATACTTTACGGACGAACTTATTAATTCATCCAAGCTCTTAAATAAAAAATACTTATTCTGCTTATAACATTTTACAAACGTCTTATACCCGCTCTCACCATTACTGCCTTCTAAATTATCAGCAAGATGATTTAAGAATTGAATATTAGACCATCTAGGTTGTAATACATTTTTAATATAGTCTAATGATTTTCCAATTTCAGTATTTAATATCTTCAATTCATTTACCGAAATATCAGTCAGGGTAGTACTAATACTCTGATTAAAACCTCGACAATAATCTGGCGAATACACCCCTTCAACATCGAGTAAACCGTTTATAGTATAAATGCCGTATGGCTGAGATTGATCTGATACCGGTTTTCTCCTGTACACCATAAAATCCCAAGAGTTACGTATTTCAGATACGTAGTCATCAGCTAACTCGATATAAACTTTACTCATATTTCGGTCAAATGGGATAGTATGAATAAGGTCGCCGGTACCATCCACTAAAGACAAAGTAAACATCGGCAGAAAATGTTCTAAATCCTGAACAATAGTCAATTCCTTTAAAGTAGTAGGATTAGTAAACATATCACTATCACCAAACTTTAATCTAAGGTGGTATCTTCCACTAGCTTCTACTTCTTTTTTATTACCGGTCTGAATTGACATATTAAGTCCGAGCCGTCCACTTCTTCTTAAATGTATACATATCTAAAATATTAGGAATAACTAAAGTCAATCCTACTTCTAAATCGGTAAATATATCTTGTATACCATTTACCATCATAATCAACCACCAGAAGCTTACACTTCCGTATAACTTATAGCTAATCATATCTGGCCGCATTAAATCGTCCTGTCTAACAACGTAATAGCCGGCAGGATAGTCCATTTCAAATTTAGTCAAATTATTGTATAGATAATCAAGTTCCTCTACATCATCAATGGTATTTGTAAAATAAAATTTTGTTCTATCCATTATTTTTCCTTTTGAAATCCTAAATTATTATAAACCTTACCTAATTTTTGCTTGGTTAATACTTCATATGATTGCAAATTAACAGTTACTTCAGCAGCAACTGGGCCCTTTTCTGTCATTTTGGAATCAAATTTAACGGTTACATCATTTATTACTACCATATCTAAATAAAATCCACCATTGAATAAATCTATACTGATAATATCGCCACTGCGTCCAAAGGATTGAGCAGCCTGATCGCTATTACCGAATACTTTACCTAATCCTTTATCTGCTCCTTTAGCAATATACATCTCATTCGGACCTGGCGGAATTAAAAATCCAGGAACAGGGCCATTGTAAAGTTTACCTAAATTTAATTCCATTTCGGCTGGCAAACACATCGATTGCAGTGCTTGACAGGCTTGAAGCACCTCTTTATCCGCATTATCATATGTACGAAATTTAAGTTTTAAAGTTGCCTGCAATGGATCAGAACCTGTCCATTTTCTTCTAGTCATTGCTACATTATGTAAAGTTGCGCCGGTAGCTGCCTTCACACCAGAATTTATTATCCCTTCTCCGACTTTTGCTAGTTCATTAAGTCCCGGAATACTTATCAGCGAATCCCAATGAGAACCGACTTTAAATTCAAAATCATCTTGAAGCCAGGCGTTAACCCGCCAGTGAGTATTCTCTATTACTACTCGGTATTTTTGATCTACATATTGAAAAGCTGTCTCATTAAACCCGACAACCTTTCTACCATTTTGTGTTGGAGAGGTAAAACTTTTCTTAAAACTTATTCCAGTTAATGTTTCCGCAATATCTTTAGTTTCGCCTTTTACCGTATCTATGAATGACATAATTACTCCACGTCTAGAGTTCCCATGCTCAAGGATTCGATCATAGGATCTCCGATAGTAGTAGCTTGAAAATTGCCAGATGAAGTTCCATTGCCTGTTTTTGCTGATTGTCCCAATTTACCAGTTAATCGGTCGATTGCCTCGGTTAATTTATTACTACCTTCAATATTTAAAGATGATAATTCCTCAGCTGATTTCCGAACATGAATAACATCTAAATTCTCAGGTCTAATAGGATTTAAAATTTCATCATCAGGTTTAGTTTTTGCTTTCTCTAATGTTCCAGTTACCGCTCTGGTTGCATTTTGCAATCCCTGAGCAATTCTCTTTCCGCCAATTAATCCACCAGATAACCCAACACCTGCGCCTACCGCTGCACCAATAGGACCGCCGACCATAAATCCAATTGCTGCCCCTTTAATCGTTCCCCAAAGCGCGTTCTTTGCTACATCCCCAACTGAAACACCCTTTTCGCCAACACCTGGTCCTGTACCGCCTAAAACTCCTCCTACTCCAGCAGCAATCTTTTGCCCACCGTGTAATTCCTCACCAGGTTTACCTAACCATCCTTTATCTTTAGCTGTTTTTTGAGCTTTAAAAGCGTCCCATACTCCCATTCCTAATCCGGCAATTCCGGCTAAAATAGGAGCGGCATTAGCCAGCATCGGACCTAATTTAGTTAATAACCCGCCAATACCTCCAGCTAATAATGATGAACCAATACCGGCTGAAGCGGTAGTACCAACTTGCTCTTTACCCTTTGTACCGGCAATCTTATTCAAAACATCCATCAAATCTTTTGTCCACTTCGTTCTATACGCGTCGTTTTGAAAGAAAGAAAACAAAGCATTACCAAGTCCGACAGAAGTAGTCTTTACCATTCCGCCTTGATCTTTACTGATTTGAGGTAAAGCCTTTTGAGATCGTGCCAGTCCTTCAGTAATCGTCCGACTCTTTTCAGCAACAGTTTCAGGAATCGGGTCTTTGCCTCCTGCAAATAATCTATCATGTGTTTTTCTTAACGATTCACTAGATTGTTCACTCTCAAGAGATAAATCAGAAGCCGCTGCCATATTTCCGACTGTAATTTTCTTTTGCCTCTGTTTCCGATATAAATCAAAAGCTTTAGTAGCTATTCCACCTAACGGACCTAACATAGCGCCGGCTACTCCTGCTCCAATACCTCCCAATCCCTTCATAGTTTCAGCCATTAACGGATGCTGCTTCTGAAATTGTTCCTGTTTAGTTCGGCCGACTGTCCTAGTTTTAGCCATCATCAATTCGGCAGATTTACCTAGTCGATCTAAACTTATTCCTGTCTTGCTCTCGGCTTCCTCAATCCTCTTCTGCATTGCAAATGAAAGCTTCTCTATTCCTTGTCCACGAAAGAATTTTATATTCTCGTCCAATTCATTAGTCAAATTAAATAGAGAATCAACTTCTTTTGCCGACGGCGTAGTCTTAGCATCTAATAATTTGTCAATCTGACTAACAATATCTTCAACCAAAGCAATACTCTTACCAGCCTTCTCTTGTTCAGCAGTCATCCTCTGACCTTGATAAAGCGAAGATAATTTATCAAAGAATGAATGAAAGTCAGTATATTTAATTTGCATTTGTCGGAAAAGTTTTACCGACTTCTCATTGAATATAGAGAAACCTTCTTTAGCAAATTGTTCTGACCATCCGAATGTTTTATTGTCCGACATTAGATTTTGCTTTCTTTTCGTCTTCTTTTTGTTTATTCAATCTAGAATACATCCAATCTATATCTCTAATATCCATATTATCAAAATCTGAAACACTCATCTTTAAATAATACAATAATCTAAACTGAGTCTCCAAAATTTCTTGTAAGGGACTCACCATATGGAAAAAGCATTTCAATTCGAAAGGGAACTGGCATCACACCAGTACCTCCGCATTCTGGGCATTCATACTTATATTCCATTTTTGGCCCGTGGAAAAATTTATCATGGAATGCGCGAATTATCGCTAAATCACTTACCGACAAATTTTCTAAATATTCTACTTTCTGAAAGCTGTTCAATTCTGGATAAGTAAGAGCTAATGCGTATCTATATAACCAGACATTCTGACCTGATTTATCCATCTCATCTACTTTAATCATGTCATTTACTGTCAACAGTCTTACTTTTACCACATCACCACACTTCGGCAATTTTATTTCATATGGTTGTTTAAAATTGTCAGGAAGTTCAGTAACATCTAACTTAGATAAATCAACCACAAATTCAGAAGTCTTCCAACAGTGTTCACATTCATGCTTTAAAGTAAAATTAGGAGAATAAGAGTTCATTGCTTCCCATATTGCAACAAACAATCGGTCTCCTAAAGTAAGCTTCTCAACATCAACACCTTGAATAACACTTCTCAATACTGCGAGAAATTTCTTCTCGAAGTTATCTCCACTAATTTCAGATATTAGTTTTTCGTCTTTACCTTTGAGAGGACGGATAAGAATCTTGGACTTGTCTACACCTTCATAGGTTAGACACTTCGAGGGTAAATTAACAGGCAACCATTTCTCTTCAATGCTCATTGTGCTCCTCCTTTGTTTTTATTCGGAGTAACTTAATACACGGTTTCAACTACATCAACACTCATATCAACATCAACACTAATAATAGTATTTGTTGCATAGTCTAAATTATACTTCGGCATTCCTAATGGAAATACTCCAGAAAATTTATACCGATTTACAGGAACCCCAGTTGTATCAAGAAACAGTAAATATATCATCTTCGCATATTTTGTCTTAGGAGCGTAAAGACCAGATGGACTGATCATTGCTTTTCTCCATTGCGTAAAATATGTAGTAACTAAATCAGGTACTGTCTTTAGAAAGGTTAGTTTCATTGTTTCAATCTTCATCCCACCTGGATATTTAGCTTCAAATGCGCCAAATCGTGTAGTATCACTCTCTATTGTATAATCACCGAATGAAATCTTTTGGCACATCTTGGATAAAAGTATTCCCGGCATCGGAACAAACCCGGCCATAAAAGTAGGCAAGACGATCTCCCACATATAATTCCGCTGAAAATGTATACCATTGAAATCGGTGGTAAACAATCCAGAAGGATTAAGTGATTGAAGAGCTGACTTGCCTACTTTCGAATAATCGCCGAGTACACTCATTATTAAGCGCTAACCTCAATATTGTCAACTGCAAATGTTATAGGATATTTAACAATCCCATTTGTCTCATAGCTTAAAGACACCTGTCCTAAAGATGAAGGATAGCATCCCTTAAGTTTAATTGTTCTTACTGTTGTTCCAGTAGTAGAAATTAAGGTCAACAGAATATCAGTCTTAATTGAAGAATCCCCTGCACCTAATCCTGTACCTAATGCTACAATCTCTTCCATCCAATCATTAACTGCATCATAAACTTTGTGATCCTCTCCCTCAATGAATGTACATTCGAAGGTATGAGCAATTGCAGCTTTACCTGGCACAACTATTCCAGGTGTTTGCTTATAAGGAATAGGAATTGACTCAAATGTCCTAGCAGGAATTTGGGCGGTCTGTGCTCTTAACTGATATGTTTCTACTTCCCCACCACCAATAGGCGTAGGGATTATTACTTCCCACAAATAATCTCGCTGTGGATTTGTGAGATTTGCTTTTAATGCATCACTCGACATATTTGGCATCTTAATTTTCTCCTTTTATTTAATGCTTACTATTTTCAAATACCGATTCAACATTTTTTATTTTTCTTAAACAATGATCTTCCCAATCTTTCTGAAATAAATCAGTATCATCTAAAAATACTACTCTCCATCCAAAATTATTAAATAGCCGGCTCCTTTCAGCTATATAACCTTCTACCCCATTTTTATGATATAGTCGTTTAAAAACTTCAGAAAATACTTCTATCACAACTTTAGAGCCGTTTACATTTACAAAATCAGGATTCAGATGTTTACCTTCTGACGTTATCCAAAAACTACCATTACCAGTATATTGATAAGGAAGAGAATATTTAGTAATCATATCTAGTATTTTAGTTTCATAAGATGTAATTTTATTTCTTCGACATGATTTTTTACTACTATTGTGCCCCCAAATATATTTTTTACTGCTTTTACTTCGGCAAACAAATGTTTCACCACATCCACAAGCACAAGTTCGTGTTTCTCGTTCTTGATAATTATGTGGTCTCTTACCTTTAAGATGAGCAAAACAACTTTCTCTTAAACCTGGATTTTTAATGAAAGATATTTGCGTGCCTTTAGAAATATTCTTACTTATTTCTTTAGCCCGTTCTGATCCATATCTCTCAATAAGTGTAAGACCTTTGTTATGAGGAGCTTTTCCCCGTTTACTCTCCCCATAACAAAGTCTTGAACAGTATTTAGCATTTGATCGATTTGGAGTAACTTTAAATTTCTTTTTACAAATCAAACAAACTTTTAACATCAGAGGTTCGCTCCACGACTAATTAATTCGGTAAAACTAGTACTTGTGTTTGTAATAATTACATTCAACTGAATAAACTCGGCCATTCTAATAGGCTTAATGAAAATATCAACATGTAACTCATTCCTATCAATTGTAGCAGGAGTATTATTTGTAGTATCACAAACTACTTTATATCCTTTGTCTCCAGTTTCAGTTTGAAAAGCGCCTTTTGAACCTAATAAATCAAGGTACTCTTCGCACATCGCTGTAATTCTGAACCTAGTTAATTCACTATTCGGCTCAAATACAAAGAATCTTAAAGAAGCTGCAATAGCTTTTTCAAGAACAATCAGAAGTCTTCGAACATTCAATCGGTCCAAAGCCGATGGTTTAGTCTTCTCCATCTTCTGACCCCATATAACATTACCGTCACCCCTGAATGTCTGTAATGGGTTTAATTCTGCTTCATATAATGTATCTCTCTCGCCTTCAGTGAAGACCTGAGTTAATCCCAGTGCACTAGAAAGTATACCCCTGTTGAGACCGGCCGGAGCAAACCATGGCTGGCCAACAAAATCGTTGTACGCGATCTGAGAACCGACAAATCCAGATGGAGGCAATTCAACAATCTTATCATTATACTGGTCATACCATTTTATCCATGGAGTATATAATGCGCAATAGCTAGAGTTGAAATTCTGAGTACTGTCTCTCCAAGTAACCATTGAAGATACCGAAGTCAATTGAGTATAAGGCATATCAAGAATTGCAACACAATCTTTTCTTGATTCTGCTATTGTCTTCATTTTAGTTTGAACTGTTAACTGATCACTATTACCTTCTCCACCACCACCTTGCAAAAGCATCCTTACATCTACATCATCAGGGTTGGCAAAGAAATCCCATCCAGTATCAATGTGAGTAGCAGTTACTGCTGAACCGTCCACTCCACCACCTAAGACTACAGCAACTGAATTGGTTTTAGGTAATACATCAGTACCTAATAAACTATCAGCGACATAAATATAATCGCTATACCCATTGATTTTGTCTTCTAAATATTGCTGTCTGCCATATCCGTCAACCTGAGTTTTTCTAGACACTGTCCATGTCTCGGTTAACTGAGCAGTACCATCACTATCCAATACATATACCTGAATGTCAAATTCATAAGATGCTGCTACAACATTTGCAATCTTAATTGACACATTGGCATTCCATACTCCGGGATCTTTTCCGAAAATCATGAATACATTGTCGCTATCGGAATCATCAACGAAAATCGGAGTTGATTTGCCGGTTCCTAAAGTAACATTAACTTCTGAACTATCCGATTTCTTTACTTCCATGCCGCCATACAGCGCACCATTAACTACCCTCAAGCAATATAACCTATTACCGTTTTCAAGGAATGCTAATGCGGTATAGTGAAAATAATTGCCAGGAACTGGCTCACCATATTCATTAATGAAATCCTGAGTATTTGTAATTAATATTAACTGTGTAATATCTCCCTTAGCTGAATACCCTACTAAACCTGCAGTAGTAGTAGAAACGTTAGGAATTATATTGCTAAGATCGGTTTCTTTTGTATACACCCCGGGACTGATGGGAAAGCTCATATTACTCCTCCTTATTTGTTATTAAAAAATTTTAACCATCCAAATAAACCTTTTTTCTGTACCTTATCTATTGCTTGCTGCAAATTACTTTTTAACTTTATCTCAATATCAAACTCCTCCTTACGATTTTTCCCTTCCATATCTTGATACCTTCTATAGAATATAAGACGATTTGTAGCTAACTGGTCTATATTCCAAAGCCCATATAACTTATTTGCTTCAGCATTACCGACTTTATCCAAAAAGTAATCATTACTAACTACTCTTCCCTTTTGGCCGTTTTCTGGATCATTATGTTTTATCTCAACGGTACCCCAAACGGTAAGTCTCAACAACCACGCTTCCAATGTTCCGTCAAAATCGCAAGGCCGCATATCTGGATGAGCTAGCATTTTACGCTCTTCTTCAGATTCTTCAGGAGTTAAGTTCTCCATTATTGATTCTTTTACCACACTTGATAATTCTTCAAATAATCCCACAGCTCCTCCTTAACTCTCGTCACTTGTTACTACTGTATACGATGCCAGTAAAATAGAATTAGCAGTGGTCGTATAAACCAACCCGCTTGCTGAAGTACTAAAGGCTAAATCAACAGTAAGAGAAGTATTGTTAGTTATTGTAACAATAATCCTCTCTCCTTCACCACTAACATATATTTTATCCCCGACTGTACGTGAAAGAAAATCGGTTCCTACGCCAGTTAAAGTAATTGTACCATTAGTAGTAACGGTCCCGACTCCAGTATTTACACCTGCAGTAGTTATATCATCGCTATACCAAACATCCATATAAATCTTGAGTATAGTTTTAAAATCTACAAGCGTTACTATCCACGCTTCTAAATCGAATGAAACTTTATAAACAAATAATGCACCTTTATTATATTGGTCTTCTAAATAAGTACTCTCATCAGTAACGCCTTTAAACTTTATATCCATCTGCATAGGATATAAATTGTTAAAACTTATAGAAAGATTTGGGTTAATATGAACCCAATTTAAATATGTCTCAATTGCTGCCATTACTTTATCCAAAGAACGAGACCAAAACCAAACATCATAACTGATTGTAGCAGGAACAGCCTTAGCCGTAACTATACTTGTATGAGTTCCGTCACTGTATTCCATCATAATCCCGCGTCTAGCGACCGGAGATCTCTGCCTTGCCCAATCAAAATCTATTCCCGTTCTCCAAAGACTAATGAATTCAGCTTGATTTGCCCCACGTTTTTCAGCAATTGTTCGTTGTGCAATTGATTTAGGAAAGAAAACCAGGTCAGTATTCTGAGTTGTCAGCCCCATATCGGTCTGAAACTTTGTAAATACTAGGGTTTTCATCGCGTCGTCAACTGTCTTTATGAAACTACTCATTAGCTTTTAGCTTTCTCTATTAATAAATACATGAACTCATTCCAAAATGAATGCTCTTCTGCTTTATGTAAAGTAATATTAAGATTCTTCTTTATCCAGTCTTCTACAAAATGTTCAGGTTCAGTACATGGAAAAACACTTTGAGTTAATTTAAAATCTACAAACGCTTTATGAGCGAGTAATCTAAACGCCGCAAGTTTAAAACAATTTGTTGCTCCTACCATTTTCTTAGGTTTTGAAGTTCCACGCTTAGCCATAGTTAGTCCTTTAAATACTCTAATCCTTCGTTTACAGGAAGAACCTCACTTAAATCTAATTCTACTTCGACCAATCCATATAAGGCTGAAAGATTGCATACTTCTCTATTCTCTATAATATCCCCAGGCCCTAAATATATAGTAGTGAATGCATCAATCTTAACAGGTATTTGAGCATTCGAAATATTCTTCAATTTACGAACAACTTTATGCATTTATTTCTTTCTGAGCGGTGCTAATTTAAACCATCTATAAGTTTCACTTGAATAAGTATTAGATAACAAAATATCAACAATCTCGAAACAATCAGTATCATAAGTCCCGGGTATATATCTAACTGGAACTCTAATATAACTTCTGATCAATACTTCAGGAAAATTCTTGAAATAAGCAGTTATTGGTGCTTCACCTTCTGCAAATATTCCTAATTTCCTAAGTCTTTCTAAATCTTTTGCAAACCAGCGAATCCAAACCTTCTGTCCAGTATACTCTCTAAACGTTATATTAGAAGGATCAGTATACGCGTCATTAGGTTCCTGTGCAGTCAAATTTGTAGGAATATAAAGCGTACAATCAATACCGTAAGTATCAACAGTAAGATCGTTGAAGGTCCGCAAGACGTCAATTGTACGATCTGGTATTATTCCACTCATTTGGTAATCGACATTCCTTCCTTCACCATCTCTTCTACCAAAGCTTTAGTTTCTTTCTTCGAAAATTCCCGTGCATCTATAACTCTGGTTATTACAGTAACTACAGAAGTAACAATTATAATTGCTATAGCTATCACACCTACAAAAGCCTTGATGTTTGCAATATTTACCTTATTACACCCGGTATCATCTTTAACTGCTTCCATTAATTTACGGCAATCAACACATTGCTTGCTTACTTGTTCAACTATCTCTTTAGTAATACCATTATGAAGTCTAGTATTAATTTCTTTCATGGTCTCAGAAGCTGTTTCAAGAGAAGTAGTTATCTTCTCTAAACTTACAGCCGTTTTACCCATTACTTCTACAAGCGTAAATACTTCTTCTTTTGAGAGTTCACTCATTTTTACTCCTAGTAACTCCTAAACTTATTAATTTTTTAGTATTTTCGGAATGTTTCCTACCGTACATAGGATTATCTTTTCCAAATCGGTGAATTCCAAACATAGGATTCTTCTCACCACTTCGATCTGCCCCATACATAGGATGATTTTCGCCAGAGGTTGCCTTGCTAATTTTTGCACGAGTTTCCAATGAATGCCTCTTTCCTAATCTTTTAATCCTTATCTTCTGTTTAGTTTCTTCGGAATGTTTTCTCCCGTACATACCATTATTTTTACCATTAATATCTGCATAGTTTCCAGTATTACCGCCATCTCCGCCGTCAGATATATTATATAACCTGTTTTTATTAAATCTTTTTCTATACTCTGCTATGTATTGTTTTTCTAATGAATTAAGTTCAACTTTATTATTAGCATAGACTACAACCTCAAGCCTAAATGAATCTTTACCGTGCTTATTTAATGCTCGTTGTAAAATTATACCACTTCCATAATAATCAGAATCGAAATTACCTTTGCGTTTTCCTATATAGATTCTATTATTGCGATTATTTATAGTTTTATATATGTAACCGTAATGCATTTATTTTTTCCACTTACTTTTTATTATAACTTTTCTCGGCCGGCACACAAATAGTTGCACATTTTGAATTATCTTCCAAGGCGGTAACCGAATGTTCATGGCCCGCGGGTATAGAAACGCATTGTCCGGGTTCTATAATTCTAACAATTGTTTTGAAGCTATATAATTCTACAGCGAAACTACCTTTGACACAGATTAAATATTGATGAGACAGTTCATGAATATGATTAGGATATTTATCCCCAGCCTTCATACCATACGCCATTGTAAAATTTGTATCATCATCTTCATACACCGTCTTATTTTCTATATCTAGCCCGAGTATATTACCGGGCTTTTTATATTTAAACATACCTAATTTCAATAGGTTATCTATTGTCTTCAGTTTTGAATCTACTCGTTCTGAAACTTCAGCGAACTTCAGAAACTGCTCCTGTAAAAAAGTCATTTATCAACCTCCACACCATTTATCTCAAAATGATATTAGTTTCTATTCTAGCTAAAGGAATAAGAACTTTAGCCATATCGAGATCTTTAAGCTGAATGTCTGGAGATACCCCTAATTCTTTAGCAACGTATTCAGCTTGATAGTCTCCTTTTTTAGTTTTAAATACTCGCATGTATTCTCTTAGCGTTTCATTAGGATTCTTTCTCTGATGATTTACTAAATTCTTCAAGCCCGCTCTAATCCCGTCCTCAAGAGATGCAAATATAGCATGACCGAACTTATCCTTACCTGTCATGCCTTTCCAATTGTCAAAGGCTTTTAAATTAATTGGATTGTTATTCTTCTGTCCTAAAGTCTGATGAATTGCAGCAGTAGGCTTTGCTTCAACTCCACTTGGTGAACCGAAAGCAAGGGCAGCGGCAGTCAATCCAGTTGCAACTGCACCTTGCCAATTAAGTTCGCAGAGTTTCTGAACATCCTTATCTGCTACTATATATTCATACAGCTTGTTATCCATATTATTTCTTTACTTCCTCGGTCTTCTCCATTAAATCCTTACGATCTTTCTCATCATACTTTGCAGGATCAGCAGGAATCTTACCTTCCTCGGTTTTAACTTCAACTTTGGCTTCAGCAGCAACAGGCTCGTCAACTACCGGAGCTTCAGCGGCAGGACCTTCTTCGGCAGCAACTTCATCTTCCTTCGCTAGCTCTTCTTCCATCAGTGCTAATGCAGCATAATAATCTTTACCTGGAAATTCGTTGATATGATCTAAAACAATCTTTCCAATTATTGACATATCATTGTCAACTGATTCGGCATGCTCGATCTCAACTGATAATCCAGCTTCGAAAGCTGCCTTCTGCTCTTCAGATACTCCTAACTCCTCAACTAATTCAGCAACTAACTCCGGTGTAATTTCAGGAAGAGCAGAAGCTTCATCCGCCATCGGATTAAAATCTTCAGCTACCACCTGCTTTATTCTCGCATATAACGTGTTATCCATTTGTTTCCTCCCTTTAGTTAATAAAATTATTCCTTCGATTCAAGTAATATATTTAAAAATTTCTTCAGCGTTTCAACGTCCTTATTTTCCATTGCAGTTTTAAGAGCATCAAGTCCGATCCTATCCATTGATTTCAACTTGCCCGCTACCCGCTCTAATGTAACATCAGTACCTAATAACGTCTTCAGCGAAGCTTTAACTGATTCAGCATATCCCCAAGTAAAGTCATCGGCCGATTCTTTAATTATCTCTTTAGACTCAGTAACCCCGAGTTTCTTAGCTACTTCTATCGCCTTTTGTAAAGCTAAAATAAATTCTTCAGTTTTAGCAATACTAGAAGTTCCTATTCCAGGCCAGTTGATACCTTTAGAACGTCCAGTACCTTTCATATTATAAACTGTAATCATTCGACTGCCATTTACTATAATATCAGCATAATCCTCGCCTTCACGATGATCTACTTCTATATTCTCATCTACCTTCTCCTCTTTCTTTGCTTCGATCGGTAACTCCTCTTCCTTAGGCTCTTCGCCTGCAACGGGTTCTTCAACTACCGGAACTTCAGCAGCAATCGGCACTACTTCAGTATTTATAGACGGAGTATCGAGTGTAGTAATCTGCGTTCCACCTTCAGTAGATACTATATTTACTTCTTTATCTTCAGTCTTAATCGTAACATCTACATCTTCTTTAACTTGAACTTCTTCTTTCTTTTCCTCTTCTATTTCCTCTTCTTCTTTTGCAGTAGGTTCTGTCTCAGGTGCCGTAGGATTTTTCTCTAATGCTTCCTTACGCCTGGCCAATGCAGCCTTCAATCTGGTTTCCTGCTCTCCACTGATCTTTCCACTTGTAGCAGTCTTCTCTATATTGTTCATTATATCTTCTAATGCTGCAATATCTGCGGCCTTGTGGATCTTTCTTAATAAAGATGTAGCCATCTTAGTTACTGCGGCAGCGGCTTCGTCTTCTTTCTTTGATTCCTTCATCGAAGTAACTACCCACTTCTTCGTTTCAGGATCTTGACTAACTGCACCTTTATTCGAGGTAGCAAAATTCTTAGCAACTTGCTCATCGCTGAACTCACCTAAAACAATTTCTTGCTTGTCGTCTTCAGTAAGTGTCTGCTTAGTTGTATCATCGACCTTTGCCGGTTCAGCAGGAATCTTGCCTTCATTCTTCTTTTCAGCTGCAGCTTTATTGATCTCGTCTTCTTTGCTTTTGTTTGCCGCACGTGTAGCCGCCTCTAAATCTGTATCCTTAGGCTCTTTAACTTCCTTAACCTTCTGCTCCAATTCATTAACCCGATCCTCTAATGTCTTCGGAATAATTACAGTATCAGCAACTTTAGTCTCTACAACTTTTTGTATTCCGGCTTTCTCAATTTCAGATTCAGAAACATTTTCTCTTATGTATTTATAAAGCCCGTCCATAATATTCTTACTCATGCAATTCTCCTTTGCTTTGGTCCCCTAGACCTTTAACTTGATTTTAACGTAAGTTAACTATACTTCCATCTACTACATAAGTACCAATTGTTGAAAACTTGGCAACTGAACAATTAATTGGGACTGTCGTTAATGCACTACATCCTAATGCTAATCCCGTGACATTTGAACCTGACCCACAATAGTGTATGTCATCTCCTGCGCCTTGAAACTGATTACCAAAAACTTTAGGCTGATATTCCTGCCAAGTTATAGCATATGGAAAATACCAAGGAGATCGATCTCTCTCAATTATTGTTTCCTTCTCCTTGATAATAATAACCACTGAGACCTTCTTTGCCTCTTCATCCTTTTCTTGTCTCTCGGCTATTCTGTCTAACCGTCCTTCTTTCATATCGTCTAGATCCATCCTTAAGATTTTTCGCTGATCCTCGAGCTCTTTAACTCGGTCTTTAGCTTTACTAATATCTTTTTCGACCTTATTAATTTTCTCTAGCGTCTTAAGAACGATCTGCTTTACTTCTTGTATCTGTTTTTCTTTTAAGGAATCCTCGGCTTCCTCAACGGCCTTTTTAACCATTTCACTTGTCATTTTACTTCTCCTTTTCCCTTGTTATTGGTCTAGGGGGACCAAATTATTCTTCAATACGTAATTGTTGACCATCATATTTTAAACTCTTAATACTTCTAAGAAAAATCTTAGCGCTAGAAAAATCTAATTTACACACTGCTATATTCAAATTCTTAGCTAATTCTTGCTCCTCAGTATCACACGGCTGTTTAGTCCACATATTTAACATCTTACTAAGCTTATCTGAATCTTCCTTCTGAGCTTTCTCTGGCGAATCGTCATAATGTAAAGTCTTAGCATCTAATGCCTGAAATAATCTTTCAAGCCTCTTAACCTTTTCCATTATGTAACCCATATCATTATATGACTTACTCAACTCTCTAAAAATATCGCCAGCACCTTCTAAATCATATCTAAAAGTAGACTTCCATTCTTTATGAACTAATACTTCTTGATTGGCTTCTTGATAGGATAATGGACTAGTAGATTCTTCTAATCCATACTCCTTGCGGATCTTGTTAACATGGTGCTTAACGAATGCTCCCATTGCCCAATCTCTTGTTACTTTATATGCAGTCTTTACTTCCCCACTTCGCTTCAATATCTCTTGATAATATGCAGTAATCTTCTTAATTCTATCTGACCTTACTTCAGGCCCTAACGTCTCAATCTCGTCTACAAATTCCTGAATCAACGGTTCGATCCCAGTCCCACGTTCTATACCTTCAATGATCTGCACACTTTTAATTATATAATCAATCATTTCAATCATAGTATTTTGCTATGTAATAATTCCTGAACCTTAGCCGGTACTGCCTTATCTGAATTTAAAATACCTTCTAAAACCTTCTGTACTTCGGTATCTTTAGATATTACTTTCAATCCTTCGTTCATACATTTCTCTAGCAACGTGCTTACTGGAGTTCCTGGGAAATGCTGAACATAGTCATTCAATATAGGTAATAATAACTTATATATATTTAAATCTCGCTGCTCATTAAGGTTCATTTATATTAGGATTAATATTGTCTTTAAAATGTTTTGACGCTTCACCATTAGTAATCTTTTTTGCACTAACTATATCCCCGTCATTCTTTTTCTTCCATTCTGCAAAACATTTATCACAAAACCAAGCATGCGCCATTCCTTCAGCCCATTTAACTTCAATAGACGGCGGATTACTACAATTCATACACTTACTTCTACTATGACTTTCGTTAATTACCAAACTAAGTATTCCGATTAAATCTCGATTTTCGTTCATATCGCCCGTCCCCACTATGACTATTTAACCATTTTAATATTGGCAACATCCAAGTCGGCTGTCCACAATCTACCCATATTGCCCACCAGATATAATGAAATGGCTTAAGTATTTCCATTACTTCTTTTTCTCTTCTTTCTTAACCTCGGGCGGCAGCGAGTCAATAGTATCTCGAATATTGCCGAAAAATCCATTGTTGAATATTCCTTGAATTGGATATACAACAGTACCAGCAATTCTGACTACTCGGGAATAATATCCCAATTCATTCAACAACTCGTCATCATCTACAATAATAAACTGAGTTACCCTAAAACTTAAATTTACGAAAGTATGAAGAGTCAATTCAATCCCTTCATATGTCGACTTCAATATATCCCCAACTATATATTCATATTGAGCTAATGTTGGTACCATATTCAGTGAAGTCGTATTTTCAATTGCATCTACTAATAACTGCATATTACCTATTTCGCCAGACTCTTTCATCTGTTTTATTATCTTATCTGAATCTCTTCTATAATTCAAAGAAGAGATTGCACATTTAGCATACTGCTCAGCAGTAGTACCTGGGAATTCTTGTCTCCATGCATTTACCGATCTCAATATTACCTGTACTTGAGGAACCTTGATTAAAGTATCGGTCAATGCAGTCTTGACATCGTTGATTGAATTGACTGTGAATGTACCGACTTCTTCATTCAACATTTGAGACAAATCTATTTTGTTCAATCCTTCGATCTGCAATACATTCTGATTAAATTCAGCATAGTCTTCTTTATTAATCCCAATCTTTAGAGAATTCTCGAAGGCTACTTCGTAGAGATCCCCTTGATCTAATATCTTTATTCCCCATTCTTTCTTAACCTTGCTTAGTGCTGCTATTGCATTACGTACAGTAGTAAAACCGCCAGGAATATAGGAAATGTTTGCTGAAGTAGTATCTTCATTCAGAACTCTTACTAATTTAGAAACAAATTCGCTTAGGTTCATTCCTGTTCCTCTTCCTTTGGCTCTTCTACTTCAGGTTCTTGTTCTATTTGACTCTTTCCTCGGGTATATGTATTTGCCTGTTCTTTTTCCTTTTTAGCTAAAGCCCCTGCTGCCTTCTTGACCGCCCCTACTTCTTTATTACTCATTGCTTCAGCTGCCTTGATTTCTTTACTATAGAAATCTCTTAAATACCCAGCAAAATCGCTAGTATATGCCGGTAATACTTTCCATACTGACTGACCGTGCTTGCACATTGCTCCATATTCTTTAGGATTGTTTCTCTTCGGCGGTCTGTTCTCAGGATTACCGAATTTAGCTTTACGCTGAGTACGAATATACTCAGATCCAGAGAAGGTGTCCGCCATACAGTCACAATCCTCTTCCATATCTACTCGGTTCAGTACTTCGGCCGCTAACAACTTATAATTTACACGACTTCCATCTTCAAGCCAAATACTTCTATCTCTAACTGCCTTATTAATTACATCTACTATATTTTTAAATGCTACATACACATCATAATCGGCGCCAGGAGTTGTACCTGAAGCTACAGAAAATCTCCATACCCCAGGTTTCTTTTCTTTCAATCTAATCCCGCCATTTGCTGAAATATCTCTAATTCGTTGAGCAAACTTATCAGGATTGTACAAACGAGTAACTGAACGTTGTTTGTTTGCAATCTGACCAAACGTAACCTCATTTAATATATGACTAGCAAATTCAGTTATACTCATTTATATTCGGCTCGCTAAAGCAACCCAGCGCCCTTCATTCATCAGCTGTTCTTGAAGATCTTTCATTTCTTCCCGGCCTTCATTATATAAAGTCTGCCCATCATTGTTTACTCCTATTGCGCTAGACTTCCTTAAAGCATTCCCCTCGGCCTGTTTTACTAATGCCTTTACATATTCTAATATCCATCGTAAAGGTGCTTCATCTATAATTTCATCCGTTTCGGTTGCAAGACTAAATCTTCTAGTCCCCAACACATAAATCTTTTGGATATTGCTTGCTTGATTAGAGAGATAAATATTTCCTCCTACGGTCGGGTCATTCGATCTTTCAAAATGCCATTTAAATCCAGAGGAAATATATCCCTTATAATTCTTAAAGGCTTCAGTCATCATAATCAAATCATTGTTCACGCCATCTAATATCGAAATACCTAATAGAGACCACTGTGGATAGTTCTGAGTTATCCATTCTTCTGGAGGCGAAGGCAGAACTTTGACCACTGTTTTAATATTTGCACTTACTTGTATTCGGGTTAATTCAGAAGTAATAGAAATCATTTCGGCATACTTGAATGCCGAGTGAGTATTCAGATAACGAACAGCATTATCAATAAACTGGGAGATAGTCTCTTGCCCAGTAATTAATTGTATAGGTTTGAATTCACTTTGTACCCAATTTATTATATCAGTTCTAATCATTCTCGTCCTTCTATAGTGTAGAGAGGATCTATTTATCTAATGACTTCAAATAATCTAGTGCTTCACGACCACTTAAAATTCTATTCAACGGCAGCGGATTAGTGTCCGCCTTCTTCTCTTCTTTCTTTACTTCTACTTCAGGTTTCGGATTTGCTATTCTCTTTTTCAGTCTCATAATTTAAAACTCCAGGAACGGGGGATCGAAGGCCCCCGTTCCATAGAGTAATTTGTTAACTTAAACCAGAAATCGTTCCATGACAGAACGCGCCTGGATTAATTACCTTGTACGCAGCAGAAGAAAGAAATCCCTTCTGAGCCTTCAAGTCTGTAGCAGTAATCAGCGTAGGTGTAGTGAACAGAGGAATATCATTTTTGTTACCATCACGAATGATGGGCTTAGTGATTTCTAGTTCTCCTAAGCTCCTAATATCGCTACTAGGATCAGACTGTACCATATTCTCTTTCGAGATTTGTCGATTACAGTCGTTGAACCTCTTGTCATTATGAAAATTAACAATCTTTGTTAACAAACTAACTCTATTAGAATCTACTAATTCGGATTCCCAAATAATAAGTAAATCATATCCGTGATCTTTAAAAAATTTTATTCGATCAAATTCAGACATAATATTTGGAAATTTATTAGCATCATGCCAATAGTCGCCGAACATATCAATCATTTTGTTATTATTAATTGATATAATATCCGGATGTCTATTACCGACTAACTTTCCGCCTTTCGGATAATTTAATTGATAACAGCCAGGTAAAATTGATTCCAAAATATTAATAAGATAAACTTCTTTATCATTAGGGAAAGTCTTAGATGCCCGAATTACATTAGTAATACGGGTAGTATTTTTAGCAAGCTTGCTTTTAATCTTAGCACGTACTTCCGGCCTTTTAGCTGGATTCTTATCCCCAATCATCCTAAGAGGTGTATGTTCTGCACAATAAGTTGAATCACTATATGTTCTTATTTTGCAAACTGGACAATACTGCCAAGTATCTTTATACTCTTTCCCATCCCTATGTAATATCATATTTGTTATCATTTCTAAAGAATGTTTCTTACCATAAAATGGATTATTTTCACCTGTTAATTTGTTAACTCGATCATCTGATGTAAATTTAGTTATTCCATATAATTTAGTAGCTTCATCTTCAGTTATTTTATGTTTTCTTAACAAATGTATCTGCAAGAAATCATATCTACTATCGCATATAGGACAACTTAATTTACCCATTCATAACTCCAATTTGGCTGCTGATTGACCGCACTAAAACATTTTTACTATTTCTAGTAGTTTTAGATACTCGGTTATTCCAGCAAGTTTCGACATTTTCTATATAAATTTCTTTATATAGCCGCATATATATCCCTTCCTTTAGGATAATCCGCTTATTGTTCCATGGCAAAACGCGCCTGGATTTATTACTTTATACGCTGCTGAACTTAAAAAACCCTTTTGGGCTTTAAGATCTGTAGCAGTAATTAAAGTACTTGTAGTAAAAAGTGGAATATACGGGCAGAATGCAAATGCGCCTTGAATAAAACTGTCACCTTTCCATCCAAAGATTATTTCAGCTGCAGATAAGAACGGATCATGAACAACAACGCGACCGTCCAGTGTACCTAAAACATAAGGACCTGTAGGTGTAATACCGTCAAGACCGGGAGCGGCTTTAAAGTTCGGAGCCAACTGACGAATAAGTCTTGATGTATCGTTACCGGCAATAATCCAAGAACATTGCATCCTTAATGTCTTAGCTAAGATGTTAACGTTTGCTTTTTCAACGAAATCAAGGAACTGATATTTCTTCCAAATCCATTCTGCGCCAGTAGCAACAGTAGCGGAGAAATCGCCTGGAGTAGTAGCACAGCCAGTACCAGTTGAAGCATCGTTGATCAAGTCGATACCTAAGTGGTCCATCGTAACACGAACTTCTCCACCTAAATATTTTACTACTTCGTCTTCAAGAGAAAGACCATGAGCCTTCTGAAGATCAAATGCAGCAGCTAAGCTGTATTGAGCCATCAGAGGGAAATCCTCGGCAGTTACTGTCTCATAAGTTAAGTCGAAATTAACTGAAGGAACAGCAGCTGAGGTCTTTGTTTCGTAGTTGTATTTGTATGTTGCGCTACCAGATGTGATCGCGAGGTCATTTGTAATTTCAATTGCACCAGTTGTATAGTTGATTGTACCAGCTTCAAGTAAAGAAGCATCGTCAGCAACCAATACATTCGCGCCATTATCTGTATATGTACGAGTACCACCTGCATCTACAATGGTAATAACTGCAGAACCGGCAATTACAGGAATATAAGCTAATGTACCAGTTTTAATGTTCGCAGCTTGTCCGACTTTAGTTGTCAAAACAACAACTTCGTCCTGAACTCTCGTAGAAGCATACCTACGACCAGCCCTTGTTGTATTATGGCCAGTTTTTGCAGCCATCATATTTGAATCTGCAGCAATTGCGCCTTTAGCCTGACCATACTTCACGTCAAGATAAAAAACTCCGCCAGATCGGCGGTCTAAAGCCTGAACAATCGCCAACTCGTTTAATACTGTGCTAGGAATAAGAGCAGCTATAATAGGTAACTGTCGTTCTGTAATCTCTTCTTTAGAAGAGTGTCGGACTATATCATCATCCTCAAAATATTTACTAATTCTATTTTGGGAGCTGGGCGCTATTTGAAACATTATTAGACCTTTCGTCTTCAGTTTCTAGTCTCTGCACCTTACAATTACTTAATTTATTGTCCATATTATCTTGTAATTCAGACAATAGAAAGGGTAACTGTCTTGGCTCAGGATTACCATAAAAATAATTAAAAATATCTTTAGTATATAAACCATACATTAATCCATTAACCTTGCAATAATCTCTAAGAGCATTTAATTTCGTTATCGTTAACTTATCATTTAATAAATGTGAACCTTTTATTTCAATTATTGCAATAGTTTCATTATTCACATTTAAAATTTTAAAATCTGGATAAGTATTATGCCCGTCATATGGAATAGCAAGTTTACTGCGCTGAACTATTAATAGAGAACCTATTCGGCGTTTAAATCCATGCAAAAATTCAAGTTCTAATCCAGAACCGTAGAATACATTATCAAAATATCCACGTTTAACCTTTCCATAAAGTGATAATGAACTTCTAAAATCAATACCTTCTTGTGATGAATTCCATTCGTTCATCTTTATGGCAGTTCTATCATGATATTCCGGATCTGACCAAATCTTTGTCATTGATTTAGACATTTTTTCTCGTTTTAATATTGCCTTTTCTATTCCCATTTGCTCTTCATAAGATCGAGAACTCTTTTCACTTAATTGTTTTCTAATTTGCAAGGCCTTCTGGATACCGTATTGCTGTTCAAAAGTTTTACAGCGTCTTTTATCGCCAGACACTTTCCCACCAATCTTAGTAAATCCCGTTTCCATTACTGTTTTAATAAGACCGGCTCGTTGTTTAGCTATCTTCTTATTAGCGTGTTCTTCACCATATCTTTCAATATATGATACCCCAGCTAATAAATGATTCTGATAACTAATATGACAAGACCGACTACAAAACTCGCGTTTCGACGGTATTTCCTTTGAACATTGTCTACAAATATTTTTAACTTTATTTTCCATTAGGCTTCCCTGAATTCACCCAGTTATTAAAATTGGATTACTCCAATTTGGGACACAGTTTAATTACGCATCCCTAAGAAGTCGATGTTACTAGAATCAGTAGTTTCAAAAAGTTTCGAAACCCTTGATTTACCAGCATTTAACAGAGCGTTTTCTGCGCAACGAGATATGTTGTGCTTCATATTCTCTGTTAACTCTTTTCCTTGTTTCTTCATATAACCTTCAGCAGCTTTGATAATCGGTGCCCATGCTTCAGACAACGCGGTTCTCTCTGCATTCTGAGCGGCCATACGCGATTCTAATAATTCGTTGATCTTCATTTAAATAATTCTCCTTTAATTTGTTATTGCCCCATTGCTCTAAAAGCGGAAGCAATTTGTTTAGATATTACTGATTCTTCAATCGGCTCGCCAACATTGATCTCGGTCACAGGATTAAAGTGTAATCCATTTCCTCTAATCATGTCTTGAACCATTTCAATAAGTTTATCTACTTCCGATACTGACTTACATGATTCGAAAAGTGTTCGAACATTGTCAGGAAGCTTCAAACCCATTGTTTTGACCTTTGTTTCGGTATATGTCTTAACGAGCCCCATAGCGTGGGACTCTTTAAGCAATCTAATTTGCTTCTCATTTGATTCTTTAAGCTGCTTTATTTGATCTTCGATATTCTTCAATTGTTTTTCTAATTTAGATTTTATTTCTTCGGCTTTTGCTAATGCAGAAGATTTATCACCTAATTTTTCATTCAATTCTTTTATTGTCTTCTTCGATTCTTCTAATTCCCCATGCTCTTTATGAAAATTAGCAGAAACTTTCACCAATTCCGCTGTTTTTGCATCCAAATGGGCAGATACGTCTCTTAGCTTAGAAGACAAATCTGAAACATCATGCGTATAATTTGCGGATACTTCGTTAACTCTCTTCTCTAATACAGTACCTAATTCAATTGCCTTATCCCGTTCGGCAATTAGGATTGCTTCAGAAACTTTTGTTTTAGACTCATTATTAAAACCGACCCTTAATAATTCTTTAAAAAATGCGGGGTTTTCTTTCATAATTCTCTGCATTTCTTCTTTATCTTTTTTATCTGATTCCTCATTCGCTTCCTTAGCCTCTACCGTAGTATTAACCGTCTTGATCTCGCCCTTACCGTCTTCCCTCTTCTCTTTGTACTCTTCGGCCTTCTTGTCTTTAATATCCTGTTTGTCGATAATATCTTGCTTGACAGTTTCAGGTGTTGTAATTGCCGCTTCATTCTTCTTTTCATTCATATAAGTCTCGGCTCTCTTTAACGATTCTTTATATTCCCAAACCATTGTTGAACACTCTATAATTTTTTCTTGCCGTAAATCAATAACTATATCTATCTTTTTGCCCATTTTCTTTTCTAAACTGTCAGTTATTTCAGATATTTGTCCTTGATAATCGGTAGTAAATACATTAGAATCTATTGCAACAAAAACATAATTTTCAGGCATAAATATAATATACCCGCCTATTAAATACTTATCCTCTTTTTTATATCCTAATTCAATTAAATCCTTTTTGCCATCATAATATTCTAATTTAGCAGAGCCAGTATTATATACCCAAGTGCCAATAGGTAAAGCTCCACGTTGTACAATAGACCAGGACCTAGATAAAACGGTTTGTTTTTTCTGTTCATCAGTTAAGTCTTTAAAGTCTTCAGTTAATCCTACTATTTTAATATATGCTTGATTTAAAATCAGACTCTCACCTATCTTCATGATCTCAGCTTCCAATCCACGTCTCTGAATTTCTTTCATCAGTGCATCGACTTCCTTGTTTAATTCTTGATGATCGTCAGAAGCCATTGATTTATACCTAGTTAATATCTCTTCATTGGACAATTTGGAAAGATCTGCAGATTCAGTAATATCCTTTTTCTCTCCCGGCCCGCCAAATTCATTCTCTAATTCAGCTTCAGTTTTATCCACCAATTTCTTAAATTCAGCAGGACTGATTCCCCTCTTATCCGCATATTTCTTGGCCAATTCCGGATCGTCTGAACCTGAATTAATATAGTCAAGAATATCAGCCGGAACTTTCTTACCTTCCACCACCTTCGATTCCTTCATCAATGAATCAGGATAATGTTTAGACATTTTATTTTTGTTATTGGCCCAGAATAAATCGGCTTGTTTACTATACTTGCCCTTCCACCAATTTGCAGCAGCAACATTCGCCTTATCTTCTGGCCATCCTAATTGAGATTGACATTCAGCAGATACTGAACCGAAATTATTACCGCCGACTCTACCTGCTATAACACTTATTTGCCAAGCTTCTTTATCGGTCAAAACTAAACTCGCCTCTTCTACCTTGGCTTCAGTTACTACCATAAAATCCTGAGCCGAATCGTCTGAATCTAATTCAACTATAACCTTATTACCGTCCGCTTTCATATGAATAATATGCTTATTGCGTAATTCCTTAAACGTAGTCTCATTTGTTTTAGCTTCATTCGACACCTTAGCTCCTATCCACTTTACCTTATTAGATTTGCAAGCCGGACAAATCATTCGATCGTTTTGATCTACTGAAACTGCAAATATATCTCCATTCCATCCACAGTCAGGACAGAACATTTTGCAGCTTTCGTCTAACGATTCTTTCAATTCTTCTCTAGTTCGAGCAATAACCTTAGGCAATAACTCCTTCAGCAATAAAACATTGTTCTCAGGATATTTCTCCCCTATTACTTTAACTATCTCTTCATCAGTATTGCCATCTATCACCATGTCCTTTACGACCGCTTCAATATCGTCGTAAATACCTTCGTCTAACTCCTTTAATTCATCCTTTAAATCTTTGGTAATGGTTTTGATCTTCTCAGTATCATTGTTAATCTTTTGAATATCATCTTTAATGGCCTCATCGACAATTGCAGCATCACAGCATGAACTCTTGTCATCGCCTTGAGTTACTCGAGCCCCACATTTAGAACAGACTTTGCCATGGGCGATCTTGTTGTCGTCGTTCTGATAGTCTTCTTTTACTTCAATTTTATTCTTTAATTTCCATAATTCACCCGATTCTAATTTAGAAATCTGACCATCGTTTTCAGCCTTTTCTATTTCATCCTCAATTACTGATAATGCCGGTCTATTTATATAATTAGGATTGGTAATCATATCTACTAATTCATCGTATCTTCTGCTTTCTTTTACTTCGACTTCGTTAGCATGCTCACATCCGCCACTACACTTCTTTTCCCCTAACTTACATTTACACTCTTTATGCTGCTTGTCTATAGAAATATCTTCTTTCAGCTTGAGTGCCTTCTTCGATCCGGCCTTTTCTAATAAAGCAATAGCAACATTTTTATTTATAGCATGAGATTCATAATTAGTCCGTACCGCTTTAACAATATCTTCAGGTTCAGTTTTAGAACAACTAGGATCCCCAGTGTGATCAACTGTAATAAATTTATATGAATCAGGTATTACTCGACTATACTTCTCGCCCGATTCATCAACTTCTTCTGATAATTCACCATCGGCCCTAGTACTTGCTGGAACTTTTACGCCTGCTTCATGTAAAATCCAAATGAACTTTCCAGAATCTGTAGGAAGTATATCAAAATCAGCTTTAACCTCATTAGTAGATTCATCTATAAACATATTACTAATAACATGTGAAGTCCGATCTTTATCTAATTTAATTGAAGATTCGGCTGGATGCTCATGCTCGCCTAATATTTGTCTAGCCTTTAATTTACTTTGAAATTCGGGATCATTAAGAACATTATCCCAGACTTTCCGTCCATAAATCCGTTTATTAGCATTTTTTTCGTCAATTACACAAATAGTCCGACGAATTCTAGCCAAAATACCGGATGGCAATTTTTTAGGATCGTTCTCTAAAATTTGTGTTTCATCTAAAATTCGTTCATTTAAATTCATGTTTTACTCCCAATTAAATTATCTATTTCATCTTCCCAAATAAATATAACTTTATAACCGGCAGTTGTAAATGGTAGAGAATCTATCTTCTCAACTGACCGTTTATTTTCCTCAGTAATTTCTAAACCATATTTACGTAAATGCCAGTAAATACCGTGAAAAAGAGCAACGGTCTTCAATTCTTCAGAATAAGCATCCGGCGATCGACCATTTATTAAAAACGTACAATCACCAGTATATTTAAATTTGTTATTATAAATGGTATTTAAATAATTTAAAGCTTTCCCCTCAAATATATTAGGTCTATAACTAGCTTTAAAATATGATTGTTTTAACCATTTTTCAAGTCCGATCTTTTTTATTACCTTTTTCATACTAACAGATTTCTTTGCCTTCGAAATTATCGCCTTTTCTTCGCCAAATCTTTTATCAAAAGACATTCCTGTTAGCCGTTTACTTTGTATTTCAGCTAATTCTTGTATTCTTTTATCCGTTTCTTTAGACAAGCCCTTATTCCATGGATCATTTGGAAAATTATGTTTATTTGATTTCCGTTTTTTTGGACTTTGATTAAAACATATTATTCCACAAACTTGATTCTTTCGATCTTTAGGATGAACATATTTTTTGCCACAGACAATGCATATTCGTTCATCTTTTGTGCTCATTTATGTTCTCCAAATTAGTTACTTACTTTTCTACTGCTTTAACCTCAAGTACCTTAACTTCAGTCGCGACCTTACCCTTAGCACTTTCACCTGGAGTAAACTCAACAGCCTGTCCGTCTAATAGATTCTTGTAACCATCCATGACAATACTCGTGAAGTGAACAAAATAATCTAATTGATCCTCACCGTTTACAAAACCCCAACCTTTTTGCTTGCTGAACCATTTCACTGTACCGTACATTGTTGTTTCTCCTTTACTTGCATATACTACTTTCTAATTACTTCCCCGTTTTCATTTACTGTAAATTCAGTAGCCAATACTTCTCGCAAATTCTTGTACATGCCGAATTCTACCATCTTCCTCCGAATGCTGACCGGACTATTGCCGGTCAGCTCAGAGATTTTAGTTACTGTCAACTTCTCATCTATATGTTTCTCGATTAAGTATTCTTTAGTAAGTTCCATAGTTCTCCTTACGCCTTGGACTGAATCAGACCATTCACAACTGTTATTGTGAAATCCCATCCATCGATGAAGGTACCAGTAAACCCACTTACTGCTCCAGAATATCCTGAGAATCCAGAGATTCCAGAGTAACCTGATTTGCCAGAGTACCCACTGAATCCAGAGATTCCTGAATAACCAGAAATACCTGAGTATCCTGAAATTCCAGAATACCCGCTGAATCCAGAAATACCAGAATAACCAGAGAATCCACTTATACCCGAATAGCCAGAGAATCCAGAGATACCTGAATAACCTGAAAATCCAGAGATACCAGAATAACCTGAGAATCCACTTATACCACTATACCCGCTATAACCTGAAATTCCTGAATAGCCAGAAAATCCTAATGTAGTAGGTTCTCCTGAAATTCCAGAGTATCCGCTGAATCCTGAAATACCGCTATATCCAGAGATACCAGAATATCCTGAAATACCGGAATATCCACTATACCCTGAGATACCTGAATAACCAGAATATCCTGAGATTCCTGAGTATCCGGAGATTCCACTATAGCCTGAATATCCTGAAATACCCGAGTAGCCAGAGTAACCAGAGATTCCAGAATAACCACTAAATCCGGAAATACCTGAGTAACCTGAAGTTCCCGGGCTATCTCCTGAATATCCTGAAGTTCCTACTCCTGAATAACCAGAGATACCAGAATAACCTGAGTAACCAGAAATTCCGGAGTATCCACTGAATCCTGAAATACCGCTATATCCTGAATAGCCTGAGATTCCAGAATATCCACTGAATCCTGAAATACCTGAGTATCCGGAAAATCCTGAAATACCAGAGTAACCAGAATAACCGCTGATTCCAGAGTAACCACTTATACCACTGTAACCTGAAATTCCAGAGTAACCTGAGATACCGGAATAACCAGAAAATCCTGAAATGCCTGAGTAACCTGAAATACCTGAGTAACCTGAGATACCTGAGTAACCTGAGATACCGGAATAACCTGAATATCCAGAGATACCTGAATATCCTGATTCCCCGCCGGCTTGACCAGAGATTCCAGAATAGCCGCTTGCTCCTGTACTGCCTCCACCACCGTGATATATACTCATAGTACTCTCCCTCTTAAGAAATTATATATAAGGCCGTTACGCTAATGTTAAATCTACAATCGTAGCATTTGCTGCATATACTAATATAATAGATGAAACTGCTGTAGCATCGATACACTGCTTGAACCCGTCTCCGGTAATCAAACTAGTTGCCGGAGTATTTGAAGCCGAATTGAAGAATACGTCTACCCGCCCAGTTACACAATAAATATCCAGATCTAAAGTGAAGTTTCCAGTAGGTACTGTAATTGTGTCTACTTCAGTATCGTCTCCAGTATATGATTCTGAAACTATATTGCTATTACTTGCATATGGGGCATCTGAAGTCTTCGTTATCCCCGTAGGCAAAGGAGTTCTGATTGTCTCATATGTTTCCTTTGATTCCCCGGGTTCTATTCTTGTACTTCCGACTGTTACTACTGTTGCTGTACTGTTAAGATAGGTTGGACACATGTTCAACTCCTTCTTTATGAAATTCAATTAATTTTTGTTTTAATAATATTTTATCTTTTAACTCTTTTTCCCAAACAACTAAAGTTTTATAGCCATACTCACTATATTTTTGTAATCTATTATTATCTTTTTCTTCAGAACCTGATATATTATGCCAATAATCTCCATAAAGCTCAACAATCTTCTTTTGACCGTTAATATTTATAAAATCAGGAAAGAATCCTCCTATCATAACTTCAAACCCACCTACAAATTTGTAGTTACTAGGAAATAAATTATTTAGTATATCTAATAATTTTTGTTCTGATTTATTAATTTTTTTATTATGAGAACTAGCTTTAGTCATCATTAACATATGTTCTTTAGAATTAACTTGATTTGTTTTAGCTTCTTCCTTTTTAATTCCAGACATATTTTTACACACTTCATCTCGTTTTTCGGTATGTGACCAATGAGATTTGTCCCTCTTTGCTCGATATTCAGGACTTTTCCACATATTTAATCTGGCAATACTTCTATTCTGTATAGCTTCAGGAGTAGCATTACCAATTTTTCTTTTCTCTAATAATTTATCTCTTCGGATAGGATCAGACCATATTTGTTTCCAACCGAATAATTTATAATTTATAACACACAAATGAGAACAGAATTGTTGATCAGATCGCTTACCTATAAATATATTATTACATGTTAGACATTGCTTTTCTTTTATTTTAGATTTCACATTTTCTCTATAACATTTTCGAGAACACACTTGTTTATATCCTTTAATTATATGAACAAATTTTGTAGAATTACCACATATTATACAACACCCATCTAATTCTTTCTTTAAGTATTTATCATAATAAACCCTAGAAGAAAGTTTATGCGTTCTCCATACATGTTTAGATAACCCTATTATAGTATTAAATTGTCTATTACATATTAAACATGTACAAATCAACCTTTTCTCCTTGCTTAATTCCTAAAATTATGGGCGGCAAATAATTTGCTGGCGCGCCTTCATTACGAGTATCAGTCGTAGAAGAGCTGACGTCCTTTTATATAAAGGCCGCCCGAAACTATTATTCTTTCATTGATTCCTGAATCGACTTCAGTATATCTTTATTCTCTACATGAACTACTTTTCTCTTCGACTCATATGGCTTCTTGTCGATCTTCATATTCAAATCATTAGCTAATCTTCTGATTTCGCTATCAGCACCTTCCCATGTTTCCCAAGCTTCAGAAGGAAGATTGTCTACTACATAATCAGTTACTTCAGAATTCCCCTCTAATCCAGCCTTATGAGCCATTCTAACGAGCTCTTTGATCTTTCCTCTATACTGAGGGCCGATCGTGCGAGCTTCTTTGATCTTCTTTGAATCTCTTTCCTTCTTGCTTAATGGAGTATAAGGATAAAGTGTTCCGGTACCTTTGTCGCCATCATCCACTTTGTCTTCCTTCTTCGCTTCTTCAGTAACTATATCAGGTTCTACAACTGGAGCTACTTCCTCTTTCTTCTCTTCTCCAGGAATACCAGTTATAGTACGATCGATTGGTTGTACCTCAGGATTTACCGTCGTCACCTGAATTCCACCTTCTGTAGTAACGATGTTAGTTTCCTTATCCTCGTCCTTTATAATTACCTCGACATCTTCTTTCACCTGTGCTTCATTGGCCTTTTCGGCCTTGATCGGCTCTTGAACTTCTTCCTTTACCTTAGGATTATTTACACCTGTTGATGTAATTTTGGCATGTGATAAAGCAGTCAAGACATCTAATATTCTTTTTGCTGGCATTCCAATACTTATAAGTGCTTGATTGATCTGACCCCAAGTATATGTTTCATTGTTGTCTTCAACAATCTTCTCTTCTCTTACTCCTTGCTGCATTAATACCTGACTTACATAAGGAACCAGTTCGTCATCAGCCTTCTGCTTTTCTTCAGGAGTAAGATCATTATACTTCCTCTTGAATAAATAATTAGCAATATCATCCATCAACTGCTCAGAAGTTACATTTTTTTCAATAACTACCTCTTCTTCAATTTCTTTCTCTTCTGTCTCAGTAGGCTCGGTTGTCGGCTCTTGAGGATTCTTCTCGAGAGCTTCCTTGCGCCTAGTTAATGCGGCCTTCAACCTAGTCTCTTGTTCGGCAGTAATATCTCCCTTCGTTGCGGTCTTCTCGATTCGGTCCATTACTTCTTCGAGCGACACAGCATCTATAGCTTTGTGGATCTTGCGAAGGATTGAAGTAGCAGTTCTAGTTACAGCTGCATTCGCTTCGTCTTCTTTCTTGCCTTCGACTATTGATTCATTAGGATTTACTAAATTATTCACGTATTCCTCCGTCTCTCTATTCGACAAAGCACCAGAAACATTATCTAATACCTGTTGATAAATACTATTTGAATCCTTCATTCCGTTCTTCAAACATTTATCTACAACTAATCTGATTGCATCCTTTACATTAGGGCTGATCGATTCACTAATCTTTATCTTCACTTTACCGCTCATCTCGGAATGCTCATCATTATAATCCTTCAATGCAGCTTCAGCATTCTCTTTCTTTCTATAAGTAGCAATTACTTCTTCGCCTAATACAATCTGGAATACTTTCTCGTTTACTGACTCATATATCGTTAAAATCTTGGCTTCACGATTAAATTTAGCTACTTCCTCTCCTAATACTAAAAATAATATACTATTTCCAGTTTTAGAATCTTGAGTCTCTTCCCAAGTAATTCCCTTTTCCTTTAATATATCCTTTGCCTCAGCAAAATCATGACAGACTTCGGATTTAGATTCGTTTACTCTCGACTCATTTGGTACTTTCGGAGTTACTGTATTCTGAGTCGACGGTCCGGTACCTTCAGCCTTGATCTCATCCTTTACTTCAGGTACCTCTTCTTCAGGCTTTACTTCCTCTTCTTCTTTCAGGAAATACTTCTCGACTATGTCTACAGATACTGACGTCGCCTCGACCTTCTTCATCGCTGCCAATATAAATTCAGGAATGTTTGATATGTCTACACCGAGCTCAGCTGCATCGGCCAAGGTGTTCTCTGACGCGTCTATAAGTATCAGGTTGTTAACTGTACCACTTGCATCCATGTCCCGCTTCAGATAAAAATATTGATCTGCCCCTTTTGCCCCTAAATATTCCTTCTCATCAGGAAGCTCTTCAGTAGGCTCGGTCTCAGGCTTTACTTCGTCAGTCGGCTTCTCGCCAGTAGGAGGAGTTGAACCTTGAGGATCTTCTGTCCCGCTGTCCTTTTCAAGTGGATCGACAGGCTGCTCGTCCTCAACTTCAAATAGACTCTTCATTTCCAATATTAGATTCTTAGTTCGCTTAAACATTGTTAGAACCCCTTCTATATTTAATATGATTAGAACAGACGATCAAATCCCCTAATTCTGAATGCGATTCTATTATACAATTCACTAAATCTTCTTTCTTAAACTGTTTGCCACAGACAACACATTGCTCTTTAGCTTTACGATCTAGTAATATTTCCTTTAATACTGCGTCCATACTTTATTTTAAATCGTAAATTAATTGCCCCAACTTCTCATAAAGATTAGCGACTAAAATCTTGTATTCCTTATTTGTTTCTAATTCGATAAGTGCATGTGTACAGAGTGAACTGACTCCTATTACCTCTCGTATTGGATCCTTGCACTTACCCAACGAAATTGCTTTCAAGTTTTCGTAGACTGATTTACCCTTCAGTTTCTCTACCAGATTCTCTAATTGATTTTCAGCTACTATCATCTGAACAATTTCCCCATTAAATTTAAGTCTACACTCTCGATTATCTTAGTACGAACTGAATCTTCGACTATCGTCTTCTCTTCCATGGTCTTCGCTCTATTGGTCAGGCATTGTTCGAGCAACGAGCCTTGTGGAGCAATGTCTGAAGTATCTACAATCTTCGTTTCGACTACGACCTTGGGTTTCAATTGACCGAGTATAGCATCCCGCATGTTCGGACTTGCTACTTCGCCGGTAATATCTCGTTCGTTAGGCGCTTCCATTCTTACTCCTTCTTACCTTAATACAATATCCACAGTCAGCCATTATGCCATTACTCCTTCACCATCTGAATTATACACTTTTTGTATTCTCCATATCTACTCCTTAGTATCATATCTGAAATGCCAAATCTTATCTTGTTTTACATGATGCCCAAAATCTAGTTCTACTGACTTCTTATTACATTTCGGACAACCCATTTCATAAATCTTGTCTTGTACATCAATCGTTGCTACATATTGATAATTGCACTTCGTACAGCGAAGCCATAATGTTTCTTTCATCTGTTCTCCTTTAGGTTTGTACTGCGAGTTTCGGACTGCTCACCTAAAGTGTAGATGAGTTAATGGCTGAAATTTATAGGGGAAGGCGTATAGTTTTTTATACTAGGCGAAGACTTCCCCTGCGCGCTTTTCGATGAGCGCCTCTTTGTCGCCAAATTTATTGAAGTAATTACCTGGACAGGAAGCCTAAGAAGTTCTCGGTTGATAAAAGAAGAAACATAACTTGTCTTAGGTCGTTCTCTCTAGTCTTTCGACCATCGAGGTTAGCCTTGCGCGCTTATCCCTTACTGCCTTGACGAATGTAGTTACTAGTTTGGCACTCAGCCCCACTACAATCTACATTCTTTTAATTGAGCCTATAATACCTTGACTCTTTAGACTTTAGACTTGAGGTTGCAGGCGGTTAAGCCCGAAGGAATTCAAATTGAGAATAATCTCAATTCTAGTTCTCGTATTTATCTATTATAGATAATCACCAATTCTCCCAAGTTTCGTCTGGCAGAAGTACGCTTCCTTTTTCCGATTTTTATCTCTGCACATTAATTACTTCTCAAAGAACGATTGAATATGAATATATCCTGTCTATACGGATACCCTAATAAGACATCTGATCCCAGATGGGTTAGTCTTCTGACTTCTCAGCATACTCACTAAATCTACTAATTGCTGAATATAATAATCTCTATAATACTCTTCTAGACTCTGCACTTACTCTAGAAGATCTGTCACAGCGTTTACGACTTCCAATTTCCCGTCGATTAATGCTGGCTCGTTACTGAATATATCTAACTTATTGTCTCTTGCCTTAGGATCGTAACACCTAACAATCTTTATCTCTGTTACCTGCCCGGTGGATTCTCTTAAACTTATCTCTTTCAATCCACGGTCAGTCAAACCTTTCCAGCTTACTTCTTCTAGCATTGCCAGATCCTTGCGTCTGTGAATCCATTCAGCAATACATTTTGTTACCTGAACTCCACCTATTTCAATTGTTACTGGAGTTGCTAGATTGGTCTTCTGAATCCTAATTCTTAGACTTAATAACTCTTTCAAAAGATCGGAGTGTGCTTGAAGCCATTCTGAAACCTGTTGTTTCTGATCTGTATATACAGGAGTCTCGTTACTTAAATGTGCTGAATGCTTCTGAATCTTTACTCTTATGTCTTCAGCCTTGCGAACTAATTCTTTGCTTGACTTCAACGCTTCAATTATCTTCATTTGTCTCTCCTTTTGGTTTGGGTTAACTACTATGTAATCGGCTTCTTCTCCCATTGGTCAAAAGTGTTGACAAATGAGCTACTAAATCTATTTATTAAAACTTTCTGGAATTATCTTCGCTTTCCCATATTGCTCTTCCCACTTCGTATTCTTTCCTTCGTTCAGCGGTAGTGCCGCCTTCAAATCTGAATTGTCGATCCTTGCATTTATACTTGCCTTGAATGGATTCTCTCCTGCACCGGCCGCCATTGGTGCTCCTCCTACTTCGCCCTCTTCTGGAATCTCTGGGGTAGTAAGAGGCCCTACTTGCTGTTCTACTTCTTTAACGACCTTGTCAAAATCAAAGTCAGACAAGTGCAAGATCTTCTCGTTGAAGTATTTCAGTACTTCTAATTTATTGTACCCAGTCTCGCCTAATGTAGTATTCAAAATTTCAACCATCTTAGTAACTACATCGGCTCCACTCGACAGTCCTTCCATCAATTCAGCATTTTCGGCAGTAGACGTTTCTCCCATCTTTAATTCAAACATCTCTAGATCTGGATCTTTACCTTGATAGGCTAAATGAATCTGCACTAACCTAGTCAATCCTACAATTAGAGCTCTTTGAATTCTTCGGCATTGACGAGAGAACCTAATATCAAGACGTTCGAAGTTATTACTTCCTATTCCACTGGGTACATCCTTCTGATATCCACCTAACAATTGTAACGGTACTCTTAAAGCACAAGAGAGTTGATCTCTCAACTCTTCAATATCCCTTATCCATTTTATATCTACCTCCCCACCTAATTTTTCTATTCGTACACTATTGACATCTCCCCATACAGGCAGGATTATATCTTCCACGGCTGAATTATGTAAAAATACGCCAGCAGCAACCGGAAAATTATGGTTATGTTCTATTTGAATATCATAAGTATCTTCACGTTCAATTAATTGTTCAACTCTAATTACTTTGTGATTCTGAATTACGGCTAAATCAGATTGTACTTTCTGTTTTCTTTCTGTCCATATCTTTGTAATTGTTTCCCCGATAACTCGGTCATAATGTTCTCTATTTTTATATTTTTGAGTATGTGTTTTTATACATTCGAAAGTCTCTCCACAACCGCAAGCGCAAGTCCTCGTTTCACGCCGATTTTTATATTCAATTTTAAATTTAGGACCGGATGGACATGAATTGATGTGCGCACCTAATGATCCGGCAGTTCCTAACCATGTTATATAACATAGCGGACAGGTTAATTGTCTAAGTTTTTTTGCTGATTTTTTCTGTTTAGATTTTATTATTTTCGCTTTATCTTTACCGTAAATTTTATCGTAAGAACCTAATTTTTTACCTTTATTTTGTTGAATTTGACCGATATGACTAATTGATAACTGTTCCTTTATTTGTTTCGCTTTATTTTCGCCATATAATTCAATATATGTTTTATTTTTGCGTGTTTTACTAAATGAATGTTTTCGCTGTTTAACTTTTATCTGTTCAGCCTTTTCTTCCCCATATATCTCTTCATATGTTTTACCAGTACAATGCTCTTTCGACCATTGCCCGCCAAACTTACTATGATAGGCCCAATGATCAATATAATGCATCAATTCAAAATTGGTAGGATCATTATTTAATTTATTAAAATCAATATGATGAATAGACATACCGCGTTTTGGCTTTTCGCTATTGCTTTTCTTAAAAACTAATCTATGTTCATAATGATATTGATTATCGGCTGGATTATATACTAATCTATACCCAGGTAATCCAGGATTCGTTGCAATTTTAGTATACAATGGCATAAGACTTTCACTTTGTCCTAAATCCTTAGCCATTTTGTATTCCCCATTCCTCAGCATAAATCGATGATCCGGTGTACAATCTATATATTGTTCGTTGTCTAAATGGACTCGAATTAATTCGGCATTCAATCGAGTTTTACATACTCCTACTAGTTTATTAGGTTCTAATTCTAAAGTTTGTTCATTAATAGTCCATACTGATTTTCCAATATATTCATTTGGTTTTTCTGCCATTTCTTCGATTGTTGGTTCAGTACCATCCAATAAACTTATTTTAGTATTTCCTCTAAGACATAAATTGTCCATTCTCTCTTTATATGGATTTGGACTAGTTGCTGAAATATCTAATGAATTGTGAACAAAAATACCATCAGTTAATCCAAAATTATGATTTCGTTCTGTGGTTATATCATAAGTATCTTCTCTAATAACTAATCTTTCTACTCTAACTACCTTATGATTAATAATTGCAGGTTCTAATTTTCTTCTTGCCCATGCCAGTTTTAGAGATTCAGATCTCCTTTTTAACGTCTCTGGTGACGGTTTAATTCCAAGGTGTCCTTCACTCATATGTTTTTTCGATTCGGCGGAATGAATTGTACCTTTATTCTTTACCCCAATCTTTTGTTTATGTTCTTCAGTCATCGGCTTATTTTTTCTATTATGCCCAACTGCATATTGCCATAAAGACGTAATTATAACTTCTTTGCTATAACCACATCCACATTTACAAAAACGAATTTCGTGCGGTAATCTTAAATACCGTTTTCCGGCTAAAAAATTGTTTCTGCGTGATTCTTTTTGTTTATTAATATTTTCAATTGGCCTTTTATATCCAGTTCGTGATTTAGAAATTTTAGCGCAAATATGACTATTCTCTTTAGTTAATCCCTTTGTTACATGAGGCTTAACTAATCCTAGAGACTTCTTCACTAAATAGGTTTCAGCTTTCTTTGCTAATCTTTCATCCGTTTCCTTAGTTAATCCTTTACTCCACCCAAGCTTTAAAGATTTATTATATGTTTTGTATTTACCATCCTTAGAATTTTGAATATTATGTAAAGCTAAATGTCTCCCTCTAAGTTCAAATTTTAAATTAGATGGATCATCATCGCATTTTCTAAAATTCTTATGATGAATAACATGTCCTTTCGGCGTTTTGCCGAATAAAAATTCGAATGCAGTTTTAAATACCAATTCATATTTTCCGGATTTAGGATTAAATATATAATTTCGTTGATCCTTATTTCGTCTAGTATATAATGGCATAAGACTTTCACCTTCAATCAGATCTTTAGCTTCTTTATACTCCCCATCTCTCAGCATAAACCTATGATCCGGAGTACAATCAATATACAATTCGTTATCTAAATGGACTCTTACTAATTCAGCATTCAATCTAGTCTTCTGAACATTTATTATTTTATCCGGTTCAAAAGCTTTAGTTTCAGTATTAATACTATATACATATTTCCCAATATATTTATTAGGATCATCAGCCATTTCCTTAATAGTAGGATTAGATCCACTTAGCAAACTTATTTTTGTATTTCCTCGAAGACATAAATTCTTCTTCAATACTGCGCCGTACTCGTCTAATATTGCAGTAACAGCATCGGCATTTGAATTCTTGTCTACTCCAATCAGGAATACTCTCTGTCCCTGTCCTCGTACTACTCTGCTCATCAACAAAGAATCTTCCGCCATCTTCAATCGTTTGTAAGGAACTAATGCATTATTCAATACACTCGTTCCATATTTACTTGATACTCTTCGAGCATCTGGAGTTAGCATACTCATAGGGTTATATCCTTGTGTTGCCGAATCTCCAAATATAACTCTTCTCTTCTTCGTACCCAATAATCTGAAGTGGGCAAATGCATATGGAGGCAATAGAGTTTCAGCTGTATTCACTGACATTCCGGCTTGACCTGGCGTCTTAAAGAATCCGACCAATCTTCCGTCTACGTCTACTCTTGAATAATCTAATGGATGGGCCGAATCTTCTACACTTACAATCCCTACTCCTGGAATTGCATTGATCTGGACGAACATATCACCATACAGACAATTATGAACAAATACCCCAGCCCCAACTGAAAAATTATGATTTTTAGTTGTAGTTATATCATATACATCTTCACGTTCAATTAATCGTTCAACTCTAACTACTTTATGATTCAAATATTCTTTGCGTTTACTCAACATTACCAGACAATTAGCCGTTCTAGCTAATCTCTGCTTTTCAGTTATTTCTATTTTAATATGATTTTCTTTACGAAAAGAATTAATTAATGAATAAGTTGTATTTTGTTTAGTATTATGGCATTCCTCACAAAGTGTTATTCCATTACTTATATCCCAAAATGGTTTCCAAGTCATTGCTAACCTAACCAATATTTCCTTATCTTCAATAGGAGAAAATTGTGAATAATGTTTAAGAAATTCAGTTAATAATATAGAAAAAGGAATAATATGATGTGATCTAAGATGATGGCCTATCTTTCCACATTCCTGACAGGTATAACTATCACGTTCAAAAACTTCCTTTCTCCAAAATTTATATTCTTCTAATTTATGGATAAGACCATATAAATTAATATGAATAAGACCTTTCCAACCGCTTTTCCGAATTGGTATATTAAATCTTCTTAAACGATCAGCTATAACCCCGCCGGGTACATTAATTATATTCGATATCTGTGGAATTGAAAACATTTGTTTTAAATATAAATCTTCTAAAAGTTCACGAGTAATAATATATTTATATTTTTTCTCTTTAACTATATTTCGGTTTTGAACTATTTTTTGAGTTTCAGTCTTTGAACGAAGTGGAATACCGAATTTCCTTAAATAACAATCAACCGATGCACAGCCGATTAACTTGGTTATCCAAAGCACAGAAAACTTTTTATTAACATAATTTTCGATCAAAAAATCCTTAGTTAAACTTAATTTTTGTTTTGAATACCAAAGGTTATCCTCAGGATTATAAACTCCAATACCACCTTTATAGGCCTTAGTATACAACGGCATAAGACTTTCGCCTTCAACTAAATCCTTAGCTTCTTTGAACTGACCATCTCTCAGCATAAACCTATGATTATTCGTACAATCGACATATTCACCATTGTCTAAATGAACGCGAACTAATTCAGCGTTCAGACGAGTTTTATAAACCCCAGCAATAGTATCTACTTCCAATCTCATAGTTTCAGGATTAACACTCCATAAATACTTCCCAACATATTCTTTCGAATTTTCAGCCATTTCTTTAATAGATGGCTGAGAACCGTCTAAAAGATTAATCTTCGTATTTCCCCGTAAACACATCGTGTACGCCCAATCGTATATTACTTCTTCTAAATTTATACTATCAAACAGCTTGTCAATCTGGTATTGATATTCCTTACTCTTTGCATCTGCCCATACAGTAACATTGTTTGTCGTACTCTTGCTCGTGCTGAAGTCTGAATACAGTTCTACAGCTGAACTCATCAATGGGTGTTCTACGCTCGCCTTCTCCACTGCTACATATACCGATCGCCGGTCCGTAGCGACCTGGAGCATCTGTTGAATTGCCTTGTTCAGATCAGAGGTTACAATCCCAATTCGCTTAAATTGCTCTTTCTCTACTTCTGATGTCTTGATTACTGGTAATTCCTTGGCAGGTATGACAGAAGTACTAGGACTTAACTTCTTACGCAGATAATTGATAATGTCCAATGATTGATCTCCTTATAGGATTAGAGTGCCCAGATGCACGAAAAGGTCTTTCTGTACTGGTCTCTTAATAATAAATAAAATGATTATATTATTTTTTTTCTTAACTCTTTGCCTGCTAAATACTTTCTACATTTGTTTAATACTTCTTCTACCTTCTTTATCGACTTCCAATACGGAATCCCAATCTTCTTATATAGATCTTTGAATTTAACACGATTTAAGTACTTCTCTTCCAATATATTAAACCCATCTACCTCGGTTCTAAGATCTTCTATCATCCTAATTTCATCCAATTTCTCCCTCAGGTCTTCCGTATAGTAGTTTACCGCATTCTTCTCCAACCACTCCATGTCTTCAATACTGATGTTTGACTGTTCTTTGATCTTTACTCGGTATGAAGCGAGGAGTTCGATCTTCAGATATGACCCAATCCGAAGACAGATCTGAGTTGAATCCCAAGTAACTGGCATTGAGATCAGACTCTTATGAAGAGCAATTACACTGATATTGAAGAGTTCTCGGATATCCTCGTCGGCCAGAAAACTCTTGAATTTTCGCTTGAAATAGAAACACATTTGAAGAAGGAAGTATTCAAACCGAAAAACTAGAAGACTGAATAATTCAGAACTCTTGGTTTCTTTATACTTCAGAATCAGTTCCTTGACTTCTACCATCGACAGGTTAAGGAGTATATGGAGTTCCTCGTTCCTAATTCGTGCTTCGTCAGGTCTATTGTCCAATTCTGCGTTTCCTCATAATTTCTGCTAGGTTCTTCATTCCTTCGCTAGTCTGAACTTGAATAATCTCTTGCCCATCAGGAGCAAACATCTTCAGATCTATCTTTTCAGTCTTACCTAATAGATTAGAATTCGACCTCCTGATCAGATCTACCATTAGCCCAGCCGGAATCTGAGGATTTGTATTCAATAGAGCTCGATATATCGACTGGGCAATCGCGTCAGCCATATCCTTGCTTCCTTCCATTATTACTTCCCTTGTTTCCCCACTATCTAAAAACTCGACATCAGCAATCGTCTCAGGGTGGTCGACCTTTCCGGTAGTTGGGTCCTTCTCTAAATTGGCTAGCTCGATCAATATCATCGGGTGACGATGGCAGATCCATCTCTTTTCATAAATAAGATTTATTAAATCTAGATATGGCTTCGGATCTTTGTCTACACTCTGGTACTCAGTCTTTACCCCGGCTGCTGAAAGCAATTGGAATGTATCTTCAGCAGCAAGAGGCAAATCAGATGAAAATTCGGCAATGATAAATCCTACGGCTTTCAAATCCAATACTAGTTTCCTAATCTTATGGATCGGAATCCGATCTCCTTCTTTCGCCTTGATCCTCATTACAAAATCGGTTTCTATTACCGGCATATTATATTTGACAAATGTCCCGTCTTCCTTTTGAGCTGTTATTTCTTTCCATTCTTTTACACACGACATTGCTAGCGCAGCAGCATCATGAGTAAAAGCAATGTCGAAACTGACAAACCGCTGAACTGTCCTCGGAACTCTGATCGCAGTCAAATCTAAATACCACATCAAATCTACTTCATCCTTCAGCCCTATACTTATAGTCTGAACTTTAACAGGATCTCGCTTAGTCTCGTCAAAACATTCTATAATCAGATTCTCAGAAGGAATCAGCTTCGACTTCCTCATTCCTTCTACGGTAATGCCAGCAGTATCGCGAAGTGATCCAATAATGTCCTGTTGAAATTCAGCTTTGAATTCAACCGGCACTTCAATTATATTGAACCCTTTGGCCTTATGCTCAACCGCTTCGGACTTATCTATTATCTTTGATGGATTAAAAGCATCGCCTATCGCTATCACAAACTTCTCTCCACAGAAAATATGCTTAGGTTTTGCTTCCCATAAAGGAATATCAAACACCTTTACCTGTGGGTCATTCTTCATCTTAGTAATAAAGTTATCAATGAAAGACTGTTCGCCTTGCCTAGAAGCAACCAAGAATAACTTTCCTAAACTATACCCAGTCGAAGCAAAGGTATTTTTAAACCTACGAGCGGTTGCGTCGTAGGCGGCAAGCACTCTAGCCTTCTGCTTTGCCCCTTCATTAGGAGAATCAACCTCGTCTAGAATTCCGCATACTACATCTGACCCTATAACTGCAAATCCTTTGGCGTAAGGAGAAGCTAGTAAATATTCAAACAGACTAAATTCCAGCAGTTCTTCTCCTTTAGACTTAGAAACATAAGAAGCCTGTTTTATAAACCATGGAGATTTAGCAAGAAAAGACTGAAGTTTAGTAAATCCCCTTGAACTTCCTAGACTCTTAGTCAGATTGAAGAAACTGATTGACATCTTTCCGCCGATCGCCAATGAAAAGTATTTCCATGGATCTCTAAGAAGAAGCAGTAGGTACATAATATAACAAATTGAATACAGCGCAATCGTAGATTTCCCAGTTCGAATACCGCCGGTAAATACGATATACAACTTCGAATTGTCCGAAAATATTTCCTTTAAGGCTTCTTTCCAAATAGGATATACAGCTTTGCCATTATCGGTAACTCTACCTAGATATCTATCATCCGAGATAAAGGTAATAATATCTACAGGAACTTCTTTATAAATCTTAAGAAGCTCCATCTCTCGGATGGTCCTCATTTCCTTTAATGATCTTTTCTTCTCGGTCATAATAAAAAAGCGGCAGCCAAGAGAACAATTTACTGTTCCCTCAACCACCGCCTCCAGTAATTCTGGTCAGCTTAAATTATTTTTTAATTTCTCTTACTTCCCATCTAGCACGTTTAATATTTGGATCTCCTATTCCAGCTATTGCTGGAACTTCAGCTTTATTTAACATAAATTCAATTTCCTTTCCAGTAATACCATCATCATAACCATCTGATAGATAAGAAAATCTATTTATTTCGAATTTTTTATTCTTCATAATTTATCCTAACTTCTTTCTCTGTTCAATAATTTCGCCAGACACGATCTTCCCATCCTGAACTTTAAGATCGGCAATCAGAGTACCAAATCCTAATTTCTCAGCCTCTTCACTTAACTGCTCAAATATTTTATTTTGCTTCAGGTTCTTGTCCTGGCTGTTCACTTTCAACCTCTAGTTGTTCTAGTTTTAATATTTCTTTAGTGAGATTATCTATAAACCGCTGCCTATCCATAGGAGATAACTTATCTAAATCCTTAGGCAATCCATCAACTTCATCCTTCCCTTTACCTGTCATTACAATTACATTCTGCTTTCTATTAATTACTACACTAGGATCTTGGGCTTTAGTATATCCCATCTCTTTAGCAAAAGCAATTAAATGCTTATCCTCTTCTCGAAGTTCAGTCAGCAACTCTTTCTTAATCCGATATATATCCATATAACTAGCAATCTCGGTCTCAGCCTTCAAATGACAACCTAAACATTCATACCAATTATCTAATGAATCTTCATGTAATTTAACAGCTGAATGACAGCATACTGATACTCGACCCTGTTCAGCACCATCCAGACTTCCTAACATTTCAAGTATTCTAATCCGACGAGCCTTATACCCAACACTGATAAAACTCATAATTGATTCAGCTACTGCATTTCGTTCAGGCGAAGTCTCGGTCTTCTTTATTTTAGCGATTCTACTTAACACATACTCTTCAGGCAACCCGACCTCTTGCAGTACTAAGCTTATATCCCCTAAATTACGAAGATATGACTTCTTTATCTGCTCGTCAACTCTAAACTTGTCAAGATTATTCACTCAGATCCTCTCGATCAATAATGGCTAATACATCAACTTCATGCAAAATAAGTAACTTTTCACCATCCTTGTTTGTAATTGAATTAAACGAATTCTTACTAAATACTACCGTATCACCAACCTTTACCGACATAGATGAAATAGTACCATCATCTAAAAGACGACCCTTCCCTACACTAATTACCTTACCCTTCGGCTGTTCTTGTTGAATTGATTCAGGTAAAGCTATTCCTCCTCGAGATTGCGTCTCAGGAGTCAATTGCTTAACTATAATACGATCCGCTAATGGTTCTATCTCCATATTCTCTCCCCTCGATACCCCCTTTATATCCTGATACCCCATATATGGTATTCTATATGACTTGTTATCCGTTCCTTCAACATCATAGCGCCAAGGTATTCCTTTGTCATATACCACTATATCACCGACTTCAATTTCAGGTTTAATAAATATCTTTCCGTTTCTAAGATATCCAGGCCCAACTGTTAATACCATACCACAATCACGTTCAATATTTGACTGAACTGAATCAGGTATAATAATTAAACTTCGGCTCCTTCGAACATATAGCGGATATATAAATACAATATCCCTTACCGCTTGCAGCGGAAAATTAACGCCGCCACACGCCGGACAAACAAATGGGACATTATACTTATTTACATTACCCTTTATCTGAGACTTTACTTTTTCTGAGTCGAGTCCACAAGTATTACAATTCATTATTTAGTCTCCGCTGGAGCTTCCATTGCTTTTTCAATATCTTCAACAAACTTCTCTAATACTAGTATATCATCGGCCGACATTCTCAAATTCTTGATATAATCGAACTTAATCAGCGGCATATCAATTTCAACCTCAACCTGAAGAAGTTTAATATATTCTTCGTTAAACGCGGCCATATTTTCAGGAGGAACTTGAGACCCACCTTTTTCATCTTTCTTACCGTATTTATCAATCAAATTAATACGCGCATGCTCCATCGTATTCATTTCGCTATCTAATCTCTTGATCAACCTACTAACCCAATATGCAGATTTAAATTCAGCCGGTATACCGGTAATCTTTTTCATTGCATTCTCTGCGCTCTTAATCTCTAATCTTGTAACCTTAATCATTTTAGTTCCTCCTATTTACTCGGTTTCTTTACCTGGTCAACATAAAAATCTACAGGTTTTAATTCTTTTCGCTTTACTGACAACTTATTATTTGGATTGATTACCTCCTTTTCTCGGCATTTAGTCAAATGACCGTGCCATTTTTTAATTCCTCGTACTTTCTTCTCATAAGCTTCAACCCCCCTCTTCTTCATTGGGGTTTCTCTACGCCTTGTACTTGTTTTTACTGTCTTTTCTTTTCCCACATATCCTCCTTAATCCCACAAATTAAAATAATACTTCTGAAAGTTCTTCCACCCATCCTCGTATTTCTGGACTTCTTCTAGCGTCATTACATATAGACAACTCTTAAATTGTTCCTTTCTTTTATTATATTCTTCAACAGTAAATTCAGAACTAGGAATATAATACCAATCAGGATCACCATTTAAAATTTTATCAGCAACTTCAAAACTGTATATCATACTATCCAATATTTTATCCCATGCTTCAGAATTAGCTTTATCATCAATATCGTTAGGATCCTGGCCTTCTTTATATACTGTAACTGGATAACCACATTTATTCTTTCTCAAATGTTTTAATCCGCCGAGAATAACGTCAGTTAAATAATAATCAAATCCCCAAGTATCTGAAACCGCCCAGCCACGCTTACCTCTCTGAATAAATGTTCTAATTGCTCTAGGCCGTTCTTCAACCCAGTTCCAAATACCATGCCGAAATAACCAATAAATGTGATCTATTCTATTTCCCATTCTTATTCCGCCTCCGTATTTCTTTATCTAATACCCCAGGAGCAAGAAAAGCCAGCGCTGAATAAAGAGCTGAACAAATAAACAGTGCCTCTTTTACCGTCATCTCTAAATTAAATTTAGACAACATTCCGCGTGAACACAGCCAAATATTATCCTTATGAAATTTAGTTGGAGTAATACAGATCCCGGAACAAATAAAATTACCTTGTTTACCCTTTACTATCATACACGACTGACAGTTCTTAATCATTTTCGGACATTTCATATTAACTCTGCAGCTCCTTTAAAGTAATAGCTTTAGTATTCGCCATATTATGATTTATAATCTCTTCAACTTTCTTATCTAATGCTTCAATAAAATCCTTAGAACATCTCTTCTCATTTGCTTTAATTAATTTCTTTACTGATGATACTTTTAAATAATTAGCCATTTTATTCCTCCTTTCTATTTTTTGTCATCAACTTTTACTTGACCACTATCACAAAGTTGCCTTAGTAATTTAGCTACTGCATCACCACAACTAGTAGGAAAATTCTTTATTTTATCCGGGTCATCTAATTTAGCTTTTGCTCTAGTACAAGCCGGACAAGTAATTAATGTTAATTGATCGATTATCTCCTCTAGAGGTATTTCATATCTAAAGGCTAAAGATAATATTCTTCCTATAGATTCTTGATTCGCTCTGCATCCTCCGAGTTTAGAACCATTAAGAAATATCTCATGTATCTTCCCTTGATTATAACCAACGGCAATAAATAATGTACCACATCCTACCTTTACTTTCTTTATCCCTCCATCTAACATGTCAGGTCTTGTATGTTTATTCGGCATTTTACACTCCTTTACAAATCAATAATTATTGGCTGATTAACTAGTTCATATGTTTCATCACAATTAGAAGCATTGATAAATTGTATGCCTTCTCTTTTAAATATTCCATAACATCCATGAATATGTCCAAAACAGTGTACCTTTAATTGTTCTAATTGTTTTAATCTATTTAATAAATCAAAGCAGCCTACTGATTCTCCATTAACCTTTTGATGGTCATAATCAAACCTGTCGGCAGTCTTATCTAATATGCCATAAGCTGGGCCATGTGTAATCAATACATCAGTGTCTTTAGGTATCATATTCCAATGTCTTTTAATATCATCCCCTCTATCAGCCATAAACCACCACTCACCAAATCTCGGAGTAAATGGAGAACCCCAAAACGTTATACCGTCAATTGAACACCCGGTGTTTTCTAAATATTCTGCATTATTTAATACTTTTCTATTCCAGTTATACGAAAACGCGTATAGCGGATAGTCATGATTCCCGGCAATTACTATCTTATGTTTAACTGGTAGTTCACCTAGCCAATTGTTAAAGTCTACAACTTCCTTTTCTACATTCATACCACACATATCGCCAGCAAAAATTAACACATCACAATCGGGAATTGTTAATTGCCGGTGTAGATTGTGAGTATCAGATATGACGCAAAGTCTCATTCATTCTCCTTAATATAATTCTTTATACCTGTTAATATACAAGAATTTATAAATTTGTTATCATATTTCTTATGGCGCTTCTTCGCTACTGATTTTAATATTGATTGATCGCTATCATTTAATTCATATACAATAGTAGCTGAACCATTTTTATTTTCTTTGATTGATATTACACGCATATTAAATCTCCTAATTTAATATATTCTTTTTCATACCCCTTTTGCTTTAACCATAATGAATACTTACTAAATAATTCTTCAAATGTTATCGGCATAAATTTATGTACATCTACTCCTATATTAATAGCGTCAGTAATCGCCGATCCATTTATAATCCGTTTAAATGCCCAGTTCTGATGAACATGACCTGTAAAATTAATATCATAATTGAAATCTACCATTTCAGGCTTATGAACTATATTAATCCTTTTACCACCATATCCTATTACTAATCGTTCGACTATAGTCTTAAGCGAATTATTGCTATCGTGATTACCTTTAATAAATATCTTATTCCCATATAATTGATTTATATAAAACTCGGCTTTATTCTGTTCTCCTTCTCCGATCTTACCACCTGGACTATTCTTAAAACAGAAATCACCATTGAAAATTACTACATCTTCAGGTTTTACTCGGCTATTATGATTTCTAATTAATACCGCATCCATGTGATTTACATCTTTAAACGGCCGATCACAGTATTTAATTATGTTTGCGTGGCCATAATGAGTATCAGCAGTATAGAAGTATTTCATTGTATAATCCTAATCACTTGATTTTATATCCTTATCTACAAATTTAATACATATATCACTCATAAATTGTTTTTGATAATTACTATATCTAATACATTCATCGCAAGTAGTCTTCCCTGTAGTTCCTATTCCACTAATAGCAATACCATAATCTCGAACTCGGCAATCGGATTTCATACAAAAATTTATATTCCAACTACCTCTTGATTTATGACCCATTTTAGCTTCTAGTCCATACTAATAATTTAGCTTGACATAAAGATTTAGGACAACTATGTTTAATAGTTGACCTAAAACACCCAGAAACTGAAGTCATTGGAAAAATCTCACCTTGTTTACCATAGGTCCATTCTAAAAGTTTATCATAGTCATCAATTTTCATACCACCTGCATCACAATAATCACAATTAACAATTTCTTTATTAGTTATACTCATTTATCCTCCTCATTTAATAACAATCACACCATCTTTCAAATTCACCACAACATACACAAACTACTTCACTCATTTTAACACCTCCCAAATATATGCTTAAATGTACTATTACTAATCTTGTACTCGTTTACTGATAACTTAGTTTTATCAACTTCATGACCCCATATAATCCAAATATTATATCCTAAATTAGCTAAAAATTCCCGTTTTTGTTCATCATTAGGTAACATATTACATCTCCAACCATTTCTTATTTTCTGGTTTTAATGACCATTCAATAGTCTTTTTTATAGATTCTTTTAAATCTAATTTCGGTCTAAACCCTAACTTCTTTAATTTACTACCATCTAGTGCATAACGCAAATCGTGGCCTGGACGGCTTGAGTGGAAATCAACCATTTTGTAATTTAATTTTTTACCAACTACCTTGGCTATAAATTTAGCCAATTCTAAATTATCCATCTCTGGACCAACTATATTAATTTTATCACGAGTAACTGGATTTTTATTTAACATAAATAATAAAGCATCTGCTACAGTTCTAGCATGAATCCAACAACGTGAACCGGCATGTTTCTTTGTCTTATCAGAATGAACTGACAACATTGTACCTTTAAGTACACAATTAATAACCTTCGGTATATACTTCTCAGGAAATTGCCGTTCCCCACAAACATTCATTGTGTGGCTAATTAACATTGGTATCTTATATGTATTAGCATAAGCTAAACACAATTCCTCCCCACCGGCTTTAGAAGCTGAATAAGGATTAGTACTATCATATCTATCCCATTCTTTATAAAACTTACCTCTAGGCGCTGGACCAAATACTTCATCTGTACTAAAGTATACAAATTGCTTAAATGTTTGAGTAATACCTGAACAACCAATAGAAGGAGAATAAGGTTGATTTAAATATTTAGCATACTCTAACATTCTCATTGTTCCTACTACATTACTCATAACAAAGGGTACTGGATCTTCTATTGACCTATCAACATGTGTTTCAGCAGCCATATGTACTATGTAATTTATATCCCTACCTACTTCCTGCTTAACACCATCTGAAATACCAGTAACTAAATCTACATTAAATATCTTTATTCTTTTGTCATCAAAAACATTTATGTCTCTTAATCTATCATAGCCATTGGAGGCATAAGTAAGCTTATCAAAAATAACAATATCCCAATCGGTATTCTTTATTAGATGTTCTATAAAGTGGTGCCCAATAAATCCACAGCCTCCAGTAACTATTATTTTCATTATGCCTCCTTAATAATGCTTTCTATATAATCAATAGCGTCTTTAACTGTAATCATTTTCTCAGCGACTTCATCTGATATTTCTATTGCATATTCCTCTTCTAATCTCATTACTAATTCAACTGTGTCTAAAGAATCGGCACCTAAGTCCTCAATAAATTCTGCATCATCAGTTACTTTACTTATATCTACCCCTAAATGTTCAGCTACAATTTCCCGTATCTTTTCCTTTATACCCATATTACCCTCCTAAATTATTTTCAATTAGTACTTGATATAATCCGCATTCTAATCGTTCAATGTTATCATGTTCTATATTAAGACATAAATGAGAATTAATTACTTCTATTATTTCATGTATAAAAGTACTCTCTACCATTTGTCTGGCAGCTTTACGATCAAGAAATATAGTCAAACACTCAGAAACAAAATACCCGAAAAACTCTTTGTCTTTATCTTCTTCTAATAAGTAAGGTTTAATTGCGTTAACAAAATCATCCGTTATTAATACCTTATAGTTAATTCCAAGTATCTTTATGTTTTCAGGTATATTTATCATAAATGTTTTTTAGCTAACCTATGTGGTTGTATCTTCATTAATTCATATCTAGTTTTGCTTGTTGCATCTACAAATTTATCTAACTTCTTCAATTGTTCTAATCGTTTCTTAATAATCTTTTCAGCTATTTTACGCCTTTTCTCTCTATCCATTATTACTCCTAAAGGTTATTACTTTTCGTTTATCTTCCTTATCTTCGAAATGTAAAAATCTAATGGCTTTAATTCCTTTCGATAGGATGGAACTTTAGTATTCTTATTTATTATAGCAGGAGTCTCTCTTATCTTTAAAACCCGATTATACCATTTAGTTATACGAGCTACTTTTTTATTGTATACAGCAGAACTTCGTTTCTTAACTGGTGTTGACCTTCGTTTAACTAGCGTTTTTTCTTTTTTCATTCGATCTCCTTTTAAAATAGTTTTGCCAATATTCTCGTTTTTGATTAGTTTTTGAATGACAAGATTTACAAAGTGTAATTAAATTATCTGAATTACAATTCTCTTTATTATAATCAATATGATGACAACTTGTTGCCGGTTCTTTCTGGCATAATTGACAAGTATAATGATCTCTTTCACGAATACTTCTTTTAAGAGTTCCAACCCAATCAACAGAATAAAGATCTTTACTTATCCCACCTTTCCAATTATAATGATCAGAACCTTTATTTTTATCGCTTAGTCTAACTCCTTCGCTAACTTGTTTTTTGTGATATTCAGAAAGAGATTTACCTAAATGTCCTTTAGCAATCTGTCTCTTATGATATTTAGAAAGAGGTTTACCAGTACGAGTTTTACTCATTTTCATCCTAGTTTCAGCCGAAGGAAGCAATCCTTTATGCGATTCACTTATTTTTCTTCGTATAGCTTTAGTTCTAATATATTCGCCGGGTTTCATATTTAAATAGATTTATATTTATGAAAAATCTTTCTTAATTGATCAACAGTACTTATTCGAGCAATTGGATTTTTAACATGCCTATTGTATTTCCAATCGATCAAAATTATCTTCGAATAATCTTTGAACATTGGGTAATCTTCTACTAATACTACATCTTTCTTTCGGCATAGAGTCCTGAATTTTTCATGGTGCTTAAAATACTTTATACTAAAGTTCTTGAAATACTTCTTAATCCACTTCTCGGTATGTACTTGCCAATCATCGGGTTGAGCTGACCAAAATTCTATATGATTATTATTGCCGTACTTCTGTATTATATCACAATATTTAGTAGGTTTAGCATTTATTAATACTGAATAATCCTCTCTAACATAATCAAAGATCGTCTTTCCTTTATGATGCCATACCCAATTCTTAACTGGCCGTAAACAACCATATCTTTCCTTTATTATCCCCATCAAATCTCTTACTACCCCGTCGATGTCGAAGACAATCTTCATTTTCTATAAATTTCAGATATTTTATCCGAATAAAAATTTTGCCAATATTCTCGCCTATAATTAGCTTTCGAATTACAACTGACACATAGTGTAATTAAATTCGTCGGTTTAATATTCTTTTTATTATAATCTATATGATGAACTGATAATCTTAAATTATTAATCAGAACAGATTTAAATTCTGAAATTTTACAATTTTGACAAATATAGACATCTCGTTTTTTAATTTTTCCAATTAATTCAGTATTAAATTTAACGGGATAATCAGAAATACCGCTACGTCCATCTATATATGTTGGCCATTTAGTAGGGTCTTTAAGATACCGTTTATGTGCCTTTAATGCTATTAATCTCCTAGTTTTTTCAGAATGCGGGGTATTATGAATATTATTATTCTGCATTCTAATACTCTGTTCTTTATTTTTCCGCCCGATTAATGCCCTTTTAATCTTTCTAATCATGGCCTTAGTAATCTTCGGTTTTTTACCGAACATCCCATTAAATTTACCATTTCGAGCACATGACCCGCATCTTTTAGCCGATAAAGTTACTATCTTTTTATTGCAATCAAGACAATAAACATCTCTATTTAATTCAGGATTAAAATTCCAAGGTTTTCTGCCTTTAGGCGCGCCCATTTTTCCCTTCAATATAACAAATATGTGATAATAATACATAGTTAAATAGGTCAATAAAAGAATCCTGCACCGATTCATTATTCGGAGATTTATTTCCTTTAGTTAAATTCATTATTCTATCAATTTTTAATACGCACATAAATAGACCATATTCATGAAGATTTGAAAAATCAAACCTATACTCCTTAGCAATCTTAGTAACTCGCTTGAAATTAATAAGTACATCATCAATTTCAGCATAGTCATGAGACTTAGACTTTAATACATTAGCACTCTTTCCCATAAACTCATCTACGATCTTATTGAACTCTTTTCTATCCATTAGTCCTCCACTTTTTCATATGTCTGTTCAAATATATCAGGTTTACAAGGATAACATTCGCCTTTAACTCCTCTAATAATCCAATCATATGGCCGTGCTTCCATTACACCTTCAAGTGTTTCAATAAGCAAGGATGTATCATTTTGCTTTAATCTATACAGTCCTACAAACTCCGCCATTTCCAGTACATTTTGACAATTCCACTGAATAGCTTCTATTACTACAGGTTTCTTCCGGTATTTCATACTATTGCCCAAATTAATGAACCTAACCACCCAATAAACGTCCATCCTGTAAATAGATTAACTAAAAATATTGCTAATGTATCTATATGACACTTTGACATTGCCACTAGTGTAGGAAGGAAATACAATCCAATAAGAAAAGCTATAAATCCTACCGCTAAAACTAATAAAAGTATTGTTTCAATAGTACCTTTCATCCTACCCCTCCTTAACTGCTTCTATTGCATTATTAATATGTACAGCAGTACTATCTTTCTTCTCGGCAGTAGTAGCAATCCTATGTGCTTTCCAGAATGGCGATCCCTTTTCCATCTCTTTAAATTCCGCTATTTCATGAGTAACTACCGCATTAAAGAATGCTGGAGATACTTTACCACTTTTCCGGTTACACCCGCAATCATAATTAGAATTTCGATAATGATGAGTACTGACCCATATTTCATGTATCGGAATAAATTCATGAACATATCCATGTCCACCATGTCCATATAGAACACTTAAATTATTTCTAACCCATTCTCCATCAACCGCAAATATAGTGAATCCATCTTGCTGTCTAAGATATTTCTTCCAAATACCGTTGACAGAAAAGGTAGTATCTTTATAGTCCGCCCTCTTCTGGACATCCTTCTCTAATGTTTCACAAAAATTATATCGTTTTACTTTTTTATACGTGCCCATAGTAAGAATCAAAAGCTCTATATCTTCGTTTAGTTAATTTAACACTAATATAATTTCCTATTGCACAACTTATACAGTAGAAAAATATCATCCAGGCAGTATCATTACTCTTTATCGCCCAAGCCACAACCGTCAGATTAATTGCTAAACATAAGAACCCCATTAAAGAAGATAATACAGCTTTACCATCAACCGCGAACAGCGTCCAATTAGTAGCAATATATTGCTCGATCGTCCCAACAAATAAAACTATAATATAATTAACATAATTTGGCATTTTTTATTTTGATCTGCATAAACATAATGTATTAACTATACAGGTATTACAGCTTATCTTACTCGCTTTAACGCATCCTCTAATATATCCTTTTTCGTACCATACATGATAAAATGGAAATTCTTTACTTATCTGCTTATTAACATCTACTTCAAATCCGTCCTCTTCCATTTTACTAATTCTTACTTTTTAAATCAACAGCATAAAAAAATGTTTGCACTCTATTTTCATTAACGCCCCAAACGAGTTGTATAGGATTAGAATATTTAGCCATACTCTCCGATAACCCATCACCGCCAACAGTAGATGGACCTCTAAACACGCGTATTCCATCGACATCATATAATCCAAAATGGTGCCAATGCCCATAAACTATAGCTTTTGCACAATGCTCTTTAGCCCACGCACTAAATTTTACTCGGCCGGACGGAGTATCCGGCTGTTCAGGTGCTAAATGCCGAATAAGATAACAGTGTCCTCGGATATCAAACGTCATATAATCTGTCTCAACATATTTAATTTTAAATTTACTATTTTTTAATTCAGCTTTTGACCAGTATTCTAATATCATATATATCATTAAATCCCAATTAGCTGTAGGATCAGTATCTTTACCCGTCCGACCGTGATTCCCTTTGACTCCGTAAAAAGTAACTGGTAATTTCCGGGCTAATAACGCTTTTATCAATTTACCAACAACCTTAACTACTAACATAACTTGTTTAGGCGGCGCTAATTCCTGTTCATAAGCTTGAGTAGCATAAATATCTTCGCCATTAGCCTGATCCCCGGTTGATATTATCACAACATCAGTAATCGGTACACCTTTACTAATATTATTATCAAGTAACTTTAATATCTGCTTACATAATTTATCTAATCGTTCTATAAAAATATTCTCATCATAAATAATCCTGCCCTCTTGATCCTTTACAATTTTTCCGGCATGGAGATCTGACAATTGTATTACTAAAGTATCGCCAGACTTAGAAATTTTAAATTCCTTATCGGCATACTGTTCTATTTTACTCAATTCAATCTCTAATAGTTTTATAATAATTTTTGAGCGGTCAGATGATTTTACTGAAGGATTCGGAGAAAATATATTAGAACCAATAACTTTATTTTTCCGAGTAATGCCAAATCGCCCTAAAGTATGTTCAACTGCGCTAACAGTAGAACTTAAAGTTTCGGCAATCTTAAAATTATTAAACCCTAAATCAACTAATTCTCTCAATCTCTTTACACGTTCAGGAGGCCACTTACAGCGGGAATCTTTTTTCTTAATCATTAAAATACCCTTAAGTTATAAAAAGCTTTTGATAATAAGGTTTGAATGCCTGAAAGTTTTGAACCTTTAAGCCTTTTATTACTTCTATACCCCAATTTATATAGCACTACAACAAATTTATTAAGTCGGTCTGAATACAACTTACTCAAAGTATCTAACTCTAATTTTTTACACCCGATAGACATAGCAGCAAGAAAATTCATTATTTTAATAATATCATCGGTATCGTTAGCAGTAACTTCCGAAATTGCAATTAATATTGAATCATCTTCCATTTATTTACTCCCAGTTTTTATCCTTCGGCAATACTCAGCAATAAGTAATCCATCCGCATCTTTAAACCCTTTAAATTCCACTTTAGGAAATAATCTTTTAGCCACATCAAGAGAGGCAATCTTCAATTCCTCTTTATGCAATCCATGTGGGAGTAATTCCTTTTGCCACTCCTTGCTATCCGTAACTTCATATCCAATTTCGGTTTCTTCTAATGCCAGTATTGTTGCTTCATAAGCCCGTAATGCCGAGGCTGTCGCATTAAACATCGAGGGATTAACAAGTGGTCGTTCAATTAAAGCATTAATTTTGCAAGCTGAATAACTACACAATAATTCAAATAATTCTTTATAATCTATACGGTTTAAAAACTTCTTTTCTTTAGTATAATTCAAACACTTCTTTATCGGAGTATGCAGAAATTTAACTTCTTCATCAGAAGTTATTATCCCAATAGAACCTGAAACTCCGTTATCTATCCCGATCCAAACTGTTATCATTCGAATAATCTCCGGTGTTCACGGCCAGAATATCTTAGTTCATTAGTTAAACAGTAATTCCAAACATCTCGACATTCAATTTTGTTAAAAGATCCATTTACATCTGACGGCATAACAATGATTCTAGAGTATTTGGCCGCTTTAAACATATCAATGTTAGTTATATCAAAGAACGTATTAATATGAAGCTGGGTGTCCCGCTCACTACCCTGCCATTCAAATTTATAATACCCATTAGAAAATCTATAATTTCTCATCCACCGATAGTTATCATGATTTAAATGTTCTTTATTCGGCTTTATAACCAGTGTTGTTTTATCGACCAATGGAATTAAAATCGTTCGATCTAAATCGAGATCAGTCATACGACCTGAGGTTTCAATAATAACATTCTTATTCCCGATTTTTGTAATCAACTCACAAAGATCTTTTAATTGCCTAAACGGCTTTCCGGTTATAGTAATTACTTCGCCAACACCCTGATGCAATATATCTGCTAATTCAAATAAATCAGTAACTTTACCTGCTTCATCCAATTCTAAAACTACAGTAGGAATCCCGGACTTCGGAGACTCTCCTCTTAGAGTAGACTCAATCTTGGCGATCTTTAACATTGTACTCTCTCTTTCATTTTAGTACAGAAGAAATTAACGTATAAGTTTCCCAACCTTCTAAATATTTTTAATTGTTTTCCCCGTATTCCTTTTACCCCCGATATTCCCTGTATTTCCTTTAGTATTTCGTCCTTACATTTTCTACTCTCGCTCATCATAATCCTCCTGGTGAAATTAAGAATATAAACTACTTACTCCGGATCTTTTTATAATGTTTAAAGTCGAATCAGAATACGAACTCAATTCGGGCGTATGGGATATTACAAGAACAACCTTGTCTTGTCCTTCACTATGTAACATTGCCCCGATATTTTCTTCGCCTTGACGATCCAAATATGAAAACAATTCATCAAATATTAATAAACCTAAAACCCCAGTCTTTAATCCATGTCGATTCGCTAACCATTTGTTCAAAGCTAAACAGAGAGATACGTCGCATCGTCTCTTTTCTCCACCACTGAGCGCATCGTATTTTCGGGTATTCCCGTCTATATTTATTTCTAGATTTAATTTATTACGATCTTCTCCTGATTTTAAAACCTTAGTAGGACTTACAACGATACTCATATCGCCATTTGACGCACTAGACAAATAAGCATTAACTAATAAATTGAACTGATTGCAAAAGCGATCCAATAATAAACCACGAATACCCTTCGAAGAAAAGGCGTGTTTCCAGAAATTAAATATTTCAATATCACTATTTAAATTATTAACATCTTTTTCTATATTAGAAGATTCTATGACCTGTTCAGCTAAAACCGCAATAATAACTTTCTGATCTCGAACTACTTTATCCGCACGATTATTAACATCGGCTATAGTATTTTTGCATTCTCGTATTAACGATAGATAATTATCAATTTGAGAATCGATTGAATTTTTTCTTAACTGATTTTCTTGTATTAATTTATCCTGATTCATTTTATCCAGTATTAAGAAATTCTTTTCGTTTTTAATTTCCTTTATTACTTGAGTATAGTTTATTCTATTTAGGTTAAAAATTGCAAGTTTATCCTCAAGTTGTTTCTTATTTCCATATAATATAGTTAAGTGATTATGAAGGTCTTTATTGCTATTTCCTAATAATTGTATCTCTTTATTCTTGTCCTCAACAAACAAAGAAATATTATGCTTTTCAATTGTTGACCCACATTTATCACACCGACTTCCTAAATGACTATTATTCAATGAATTAATTTCGCGGTTTAATTCTTCAATTTGATTAGTATTAAATTTAAGTGTATGTTCTAATTCAGTTATCTCAGCCGAAAATTCCTCTTTTTCGGTTCTAATAACATCTAATTCTTTACTAACGTCTTCAATCATAATTTCATATTTATCTTCACGTTCTTTTAATCCTGATAATTTAACATCAAAATCAATAATTTTAATCTCTTCTACCGTAACACTGCTCGCCTTTAACTCAGTTATCTTACCTTTATATTCTTCTAACTTAGTATTGTGATCTTTAATCCAATCGTTCATAGTATCTAACTCGTTATTGAGAAGTTCAATCTTATTCTTATTATTAGATATTTCATTGTCTACTGTTTGCTTCTGTAATTTTAACTCTTCTTGTAAATCTCCATTGTTATTGATCTTATCCACTATTATATCATGTAAATCATCATACGTTTCAAATCCTAATAAATTTGTAATCATATTAGTCTTCTCGGCATCAGAAAAACTAGTCAAGGCTTTCAAATTCTCTTGACTAAAATAACAAGAAGATAGGAAAGTATTCTTATCAAATCCTAATATACTATTTAAAATTGCCTGCCTGTCATTCTGTTTAAGTCCTTCAGTAAGTTCTTGTTCAAATCGGTTCGAAGATATTAATGAAGATTTAAAAATACTTAATCCCCGCTCCCGAGATCTACAAATAAGATAATAGTTTTCCGCATCATTAATATCTAAAATAACCTGACAATCCTTTTCACCCCGTCGTATTACGTCGTCGCCAGTTAATCCCTTGGTTGTTTCACCGAATAAGCACCAAAATAACGAATCTACAAAACTGGTCTTACCGGACCCGTTACTATCTTTATCTTCATTGTTTCCGGTAATTAAAGTAAACCCATCTTTAAAGGTATATTTTATTTCACCGATTGACATAAAATCTTTAATACTACACCGAACAATTTTACCTGTAAATATTTTACTTCCTAAATTAGATTTATTTATTAAAATTGGTTTTACGATATTAAAATATTCTTCAGATTTATTATTTAATACTATCCATTCCTTTAATATACTTTCAAAATCCTCAGATTTCAATCTCTCATCAAAAGTCTTAGGAACTATCATACTAACAACATTAGGCAGATTACTCTTCTTATCTGCCCCAACAATCCGGTAATAATTGTAATCGTCGACTACTTCTTCAGCAGAAACAACGGTTCTGAACTCTGGGTATTTAAGTGGCAGGAAGGTTATTGAATTATCATCGGTGTCTATTAAGTACACACCGCGCGTCCCAGTATCACCGAAATTTAAATGCATAGGTGATCCAACAATAAAACAATTGTCTGCTAACTTTTCTCTTTGATGAATATGGCCAAAAAATACCATCTTGTTTTGAAGAGATAATAATTTCCAATTTACTCCATCCTCAAATGTATAATTGTTTACCTTCGCTCCGATAGGAGTCTGATGAACAACTACTATATCATAATCCTTTATCCTATCATAATCTATTTTCTCATTAAACCCGATTAACCTAATTTTTATATCTAAATTTTCGGTAACCGGAACTCGGTCAAAAACATTAGTAGAGAAATGAAACCACTCAGGATCAATGCGATTTATCATATCATGATTACCTGGAACAAAGAAGCACGGTACTTTAGACTGATCTAAAGAATTATAAAATTGATGAGCTATATTGAGTGCTTCGACAGGAATAGAACCTACAGAATGAAAAAGGTCTCCGCCATTAATGAAGACCTTTACCTTATTCTTTACAATTATATCGGTTATTTGTGACAGAACTTGCTGCTGATCAAATAATCTCTTAGGAAGTAGAGTATCTGAATGCAACCCAAAATTGTTCCATCGATGCAAATGTATATCTGATGCTATACAAATTTTACTCATCTAATTCATTTTCTGTCCATATTAAATATTTCATCGAATTTTCTCGACAGTATTGTTCTCCAGCATTAAACTTTAAAATATTTATAATAGTATTTAATTTTTTAGATGGTTTAACTTCAATCAATACTTTACGTTTATCATTATACTCAACTAAAATATCCGGGACATAAATCCGCGCTTCTCCTTTATAAATATACGGAATACTAAAATAGCATCGGCCGTACCGCGTAACAGTATAATCATGTTCTAATTTAATGTAAGCTTTTAATTCATACGAAGATTGAAATCTAATTTCGCAATTATTTTTATATGATTTAAAATAGCCAGCAATATAACCAATCATTTGATGTTTTTCAACTTTAGATATATATTTAGGATCAGACCAGCATTTTAAACTACTTATTTTTCTATTTATCTTTAATTTTTTAGCTTTCTTTTTTCCGTGAATATTTTCATATGATCGGTCTTTAAGCTTACTAATTTGATTTAATAATAAAATTTTTCGTAAATTATGATATTCTTTAGCGCGTTCAGAACCGTAAATATCTTCATATGTTCTGCCTCGAGTAGGATGATTAGTTGAAAGATTGTGCCCTAAAAAATATCTCCAAGAATCCTTAGTTTTAACAATTTTAGATTTACCACAGCCGCATAAACAAAAACGGGTCTCTCTCGGCAGCATATGAGTACCCTTCTTTGCTTTGCTTATATTTCGGCAATGTTTAGCCGTAAATATTATTTTGCCCATTAACCGTATTCCTTAATCTATATTAAAATCCTTTAAAAGTAATCCTGAATCCCGGCCAACAGAATAAACGGATAATACATTTATAATTGGATTAACATTTGCGGTCTCAGCTAATTTTAAATCCAAAATATATCCTTTAACTTCAAATTTCTCAATTGATTTATCTAATATTTTGATAATACGTAATCTTTTCTTAACATACTTATTCAATACCACCCCATCGACACTATCCTTACATTTATCAATTGATTCGCCATATAAATCAGTAACTACAATAGAATCGTCATCAGTCAAATATGCTATAGCAATATACATTGATTCGTTAAAATATTTAAGCATATCAACAATTGTTCCATTTTTAAATCCATCCCAGTCCGCAGGAAGATCAACCGTTAACCGGCCTTCATCTTCAGAAACTTTATATTCATTAAATATTTCTAAGTAAGATGGTGGGGCAGAAACCAGATCAGTCTGCTTTTTCCTAATAACTAATTCAATCTTAAACAATTCTAAAGCCACAACGCCTCCTATCTATTCGTCCAGATGAAAAGAATATTATCCTTAATCGCAAATTTTATATACGTCTTAATCCCTAAATGCTTAGCAGCAGTCCGGATACCGATCTTTATAGTATTGATCTTGCCTTTATTCGCGCCAGTAATATCCATTTGAACGCACTTAGAAGAATCAATTATTTTTAGAGTATCGATTATCGGATTGTATTTACTCTTGCTCCTCTGTAACATCTCCAATTCGGCAGTTCTGTCAACTACACATATTCCATCAGGAAGAATCGGTAAAACATTATCTAATTTCTGGCCTTTTCTCATTTCTTCCCCCCGGTCGTATAAAATTCAATTGTCATGCTCTTACAATTTTCCTTTAATTCACAAGCAATACAGTCTGGGTTAATTGGGTTAAATTTCTGCCCGAAACATTCCTTTTTAACCGCTGGTTTATCTTCCTTTTTATCAACTTTATTTTGGCCAGTCGGTTCAGAACTTGCACCACTCATCATATCATTAATCCTGGTGGCAGTAGGAATTTCAAACTTTGTTTCAAGATCGATAAAATTATCAATCATCTTCTTTTTTAAATCTTCGCTAATCACTTTGCTTTCCTTCATCGGAAGTACTTCATAAGTAGTATCGAGCTTAGTACCCTTTCTAGTAATTACTATATCATACTCAGTAATCTCGCCGTATTTCTGAACTAAATTCTGAAACTTGCGCTTCAAAGTTATTCCAAACTTCAAGATCTTAATATTCTCATCCTTTCGGTCAAGAATGTTAATGTAATAATGCAATTTAGGCATATTACCTGCCGCGCATAATGGACAGCCGTCTCCCATACATAATATATATTTCATCTTCGCTTCAGGAACATAATGAACATTCCTAAATATATATTGGCCTAATAACCGAATTAAATTATCACCCTCATCGAGAGTTTTAAATTCGTCTTTACCGAAAATCTCTTTCTCCTGTGCTGAATCTTCCCAGGTCTTTGCTTTAAACATATTCTGCTCTGCCATTTTACTCCTCCTTAGTTAATAATTCTGGGTTTTCGTAAATATTACCAATAACTTCGCCATTGTTCGCTATTTCTGAAATATATTTAGTAAAAGGAATCGGAATAAATCTTCCTTCTTGAAATTCAATAAAAAATATCTTCTTTATTTTTAGTACATCACTTGTAAATTTAATCACATCACCCTCGTAAATCTCCTTGCCATTCTTATCAAGCAAGCCAGTGAATTGCATAAGTTCTATTTCGTCTAATTTACAGAAATGACCGTTATTATTATCTAACTGAACGACAAAATCTCCTTGAATAGAAACTTCAGTAGGGGCACTTCCGACAAGAAAAGCACCGAGCCGGGTTAAAACGTCTACTACCCCCAGTATCTTTTCGGTTTTATGCCAAGCTCTAAATTTGATCTCTCTCATTTTAATTATCCGTTTTTGGCGTCGCTAAAAATATATCGACATCGCGCTCAAATATGCTCTTCATAATATAATGACCTGCCATTATATCTTCTCGAATATTCCTTAAATAATTGCGATACAACTCACCCTTACGTAATTCATCGCCGATTAAGATATATTCAGTATTGTTCTCAGCAACGCGCTTCTTCCCGGCTTCAGATGTTTCATTAGATTCACTTAATAATTTTGAATAATTCAATTTCATTTTAGTCTCTATTTCGCGATTATGATTATCAGTACCCATTATACACTCGTCAATAGAAGATACTAGAGACCAGTACTTAACTGCTAATTTTCGGGCAGATTCATATCCTGAACATTTATCAGTATCTACATCCAGTTCTCTTTTGATATTCAAAAGACCATTTACTATACTAATTATCTCGTCTAACGGTTTTGTCTTTAACATATTGTCTCCTCTATTATAGGATATTCTTATTTATAGTATTTTTGCAACTATTTTTTGTCTTCGTTATCAAGAAGCCAGATCGTAAACTTATAGTTTTCAGGCACGGTATCAAAATTACCAGCTCTTAAATAATCAACCTCAGCTTTTGAAGAGATCTTCGGGCAATAAACCATAGCATAAGTAGTTCGCCTATTTATTAATGCCTTTAACATTTCATAGTGTCTTTCGTAAATATGGAAAGAATCCACAAAATGATAATATTCGCCGTACTCTAATTCCGGATATGTATACTTAAGACTAATAAACATCATTTCATGTATAAATGAAAAAGTTGGTAAATCACTACCTAATCCGAGTATACTGTCTTGGGATCTCATTTTCACAGTCATATTTAATTTATTATTTCGTATTCTAAAACTAATGTTATACGTGCATGGTATTTCCTTCATCTTCTCATTCCTAGTATGATAAGGTTGAAGAATAATAATCGCAGCTCTTCTAGAATCTTTATCTTTAATAAGAGCTTTTAAAACATAATCAAATTGGTTTTCTTGCCCGAAAATATATTGTCCATAATTAGAATTTATCGACCCGTCTTCATTAATAAATTCTTTCCACATTTTAGCATATTCACAAATAGAAATATCAAATTTATCGCCTTTAAGATACCATAAAAATTCCTTTTTAATATAATTAATATTTAATTTTCGCGGTTCAAAATTAGTAAATCTTACATATGGTGGAAATATATATGAAAAATTCTCAATTTCTTTGACTTTCAATCCTCTAGGAGCAGATTCTTTTCCATATTTATTCAGTACTCTATATATTTTTAATAATAAATTTCGATGATGTTTTTCGCCATGTAAAAATCCCCATTCTTCATTTTTTCTTTTAACTGTTTCTTTTTGTTTATTAATTGTAAATTCTGATTTTCTTTTACCGAACATAGGATTACCCTCCCCAATATTCATTTCTCTAACCTTTATTCGTCCTTCTTCTGTTTTCATCCATGATTTTTCGCCAATTTTCTGTTTACTTTCATCAGTATGAGTTTTACCGAACATACCATTTTTCGGACCTAATAATGTCGCGCCGAATGCTTCATTCTTAATATTATAAGATTTTATATCGTCAGCCGCATTACATTCCTTTAATAACCGTTCTTCTTCCGTCCTATAGTTTTCCCCAAAATATAAGATCTCTCTTCGGTATTTATCAATTCCATGTTTCTTAATTGCATGATTAAAAATCCGGCTAGAACTAATATATCCGTCTTCAGGATTGCCGCCATGAGACCCTATATAATATTTGCATGTTTCTATATTAACCCATTTATAAACAAACCCAATCATTTAATCTCCTTTTTCATTTTTTGACCACGCTAATACTTGATACATTGAAAATATATCGTTTTCAGATAACCCAGCAATCTTAGCTAATTTTAATAATCTACCCATCATTTCAACTAATTCGTACTTTCGATCTAAATTATCTAATCCACCGGGATTAATACAATCATGATCGAAATTATCACAATTTTGAAACATTACTTCCAATTTATTTGTAAAATCACGGTTATCCCAATTAGTTACTGTACTTTTTCGTTCCGCTTCTAATTTGTCAACATCTAACATCTAAGAGACTCCATCTAAAAGGTTATAATAATTACCATTAATCTTATTTATACTCGGCCTAAGCTTCTCAAGTTGTTCAATTGACAACTCTTTAACTATGTCGTCTACATTAACTGCTATTTGAACTAATAATTCTCGTTCCTTCAAATTCACTTTAGCCTCGTCAGTTATATCCTAAATATAAAACTGGGGAGAAATCCCCAGTTTCGGCTTATTTACTATCAGATGAAACTAAAACTCCTCCAGCTTGGCCAATTTGAGCAAACGTCTTTTCAGGCAATACTGTAATTCTATTTACTAATTGCGCCATCATATCAGCTTTATATTTAGCTACTTCTACTTCAGCACGTCTTCCACCTGATTCACCATCATAAAGAGAAACAGATTCTAATTTCTTAACTTCAGCTCTTGCTTTACCTACAGCAAGTTCACCACTTGCACGAGCTAAGTTAGAATCTCTTTCTGCTTCTGCATCAAGTACTGTCTTACGCGCTTTAGCTTCTGCATCTGTAACTTGAGTAATTTTAGACGCTTCAGCAGTTTGTCTTGCTTCTTCTACTTTAGCCTGGCTCATAGCAAAGATACGCTTAGCTTCTTCTTGCGCGGCAAGGGTTTCTTCAACTTTACGTAATTTTTGCTGCATTGCTATCTGTTTACCTGCTATTTCTTGTTCATATTGAGGATCAAGATAAACTTTGTAAATGATAGTATTCTCGATAACTAATCCTCTATCAACTAACACGAGGTTAGATTTAAGAGAATCTTCAATATCATTCTTGAATTTAACAAATCCTTCACCAGAATAGATGTTTAAGGCTGTTCTGGGCCGCGCAATCTCATTCACTACATCAATAATTTCTCTTTTAAGTACAACTGATTCGTATGTCTTACCAATACCCTGCTTATGAATTGTTACTGCTTTATCTGGATTTAAGTGGTAATTGACTGACATTGCTATCCAAGCTTTTTGTCCACCGTTTTCACCAATATCAAGTAAGATTCTCGGATATTCTGCTTCCGGGTTAGTAGCAGCATCATCAAAAGTTATCTTTTGAGTACCGATGTTGTAGGTATGTACATCATCAACGAAGTTATTATAGAAGTGCATACCCGGTAATAACAATTCGTTCTTAACACCAGCCCAATTCTGTACTACACCTACTTCATTACCTTCTAACTTTACTGCGCCAAAAAACCCAAATAAAATAAATAATAGGATTACACCTCCAATGCATACTGCAATTAATTTGCCTAAACTCCTCATCTCACACCTCCTGTTTCGGTTTCGCTTCTTGTGTATAGACTCTATAATCTTTCATTTCTACTCCTTGTTAATTTTCTTTACTATCTTTGTTACAATTTTGTAGATTATCCATAAAAAGAATATTAATATGGCTAAATCTACAAGTACTATAAGTCTTCCCATCTTTCCCTCCTTTATTTACTTATTCTGTTCTCCTATTATAGTATATTCTTTTTGTCTATCTTTTTGCCAGTCTTTTTTACGTATCCTAGTTTCGGGTCTTCTTGTCGTTTTATATTCAGCATCTGTTTCGACTTTACATAATCATAAAAATCCTCAGCTGTCATTCCCCATACTAGAGCCAAGTCCATAAGGAAACACATCATGTCGGCAATTTCAAATCTACCTTCTACCAAATCGTGCTTAAAGTCTTTAGGATATTGCTTCCATGTTTTCCACCGAATCTCCTGCCTTAATTCAGCTAACTCATCTGAAAGAGCGATCAGATAGATGTTAGTCCATTTATCACGATCTTCTGGTGAAATATTATCTAAATTATGGAAGCGCGAAGCAAACCCTTTCTGCAGCGCAAACAATTCATCCAACTTCGGACCTACATTATAATAATGAGATAAATGCTCTTTACACTCCTGCTTCAGTATTGACATCTTTCCTCCTCTGATATTTGACAACTTGTATACCGGCTTTAATTAATAATTCAATTCCATCATAATCAACTTTTTCATATACCACCTTCTTTATCCCAGCTGAAATAATATTTCTGGCACACATTCTGCAGCATCCTTTATTTACATATAACTCTGCCCCAGCCGTTGATATTCCATTCTTGGCGGCCTGAAGTATCGCGTTATTTTCCGCGTGCTGACAGTCTCCAATCTCATATTTAGTACCAGAAGGAACGTTCCATCGTGAACAATCTTCAGGTTTTTCGCAATGTGAGAATTTAGGAAGAGTACCATTATACCCGGAACTTATAATCCGGCCTTCTTTAACTAAAACACAGCCGACCTGACTTTTAATACATGAAGATCTTTTCGCTACAACATCACAAATTTCTAACATCATTTCATCAATACTAATTCGGTCATCCATTACAGAATTCCTCAACTTGTGCTAGTGTATTGATAGCTTTGCCATACTTAGCATGAAATTCATCATGACATTCTGAACAGAATGTAATACCTTTCTTTAAAAACCAAAAAGGTTTATAATTAATCGCTAATTTAATCAAATGTTGGATATTATAATTAAATTTAGAATATTTATTTAGAAAGTTATCTATTAATATTGATAAAGATATTATATGATGTGCTACCAAATAACCAGACTTTCTCTTACATTTTTGGCAAGTATAATGATCACGTTTAAAAACTGATTTAATCCATTCCTTATTTTGTAATAAATTCCTAATTTTATTTCCTAATGGAGTAATTCCGCCTTTCCAGTGTGGAGTATTTTTTCCAGTTAAACCCCTTGTCCAACCACATTCAGGCCGGCCCTTTTGGTTTAAACCGTTCAATCTGCATGTTTCTAATTGTTTTTTAGTTTTAGGCGCCGTCCCCATTCGGCGAACCTGATCAAGTTGTTTCTTAGTCTTAGGCATAGCATTCATTTTCCGGCAGTTGATTAATGAGGCTTCAAGTTGTTTTTTGGTTCGAGGCAATTTACTAGCATATTCAATAACTTTCAACATATGCTTTCTCCGCCAAACTTTAAGTGATTTAGATCCCTTTTTCATCTTTTATCGGCTTATTAAATACCGTAAACAAATCTTCTAATTTATTAATAAAAAAGAATTCAAAATATTTATCATAATTAACTTCAATTCCATCAGGCAACTTATTAATATTTTCATCTATAACTACGGCATCTAATTTTTCTTTTTTTCCTAATCCAAACTTCTCACGATCATTTACAACGACGAATAGCATTTTAACTAAATTACTTTGCCGGGTATCTTCAGTTATAGGAAGAAATTTTTCAGAGAAATTTAAAGCCCTAAGATGTTGAGGCATTACTTTATACGAATCTTTACTTTTATTGAATTTCTTTACCATCGCTAAATCTAATAATGACATATTCCGTAATTCTTTATTATAATATTCAAGATCCACAGGTTTATTATTAAACAGATCCCTAATTATATCACGATATTGTTTTCTAATCTTCTTCGGTGTACTATAGACTTCTGTACCGAATCCTTTAATATAGAACTTATCGCTATTCTTCAGTTTAGCAATATAGATCTTCTTCTTGCCGAATAGTGCAATACGATCATATTCGTCTTTTAATTCAATCTTTAAATAATTATTTTGTATTTTATATAATTTAATATAATTTACAATTATCTCATCGTTAATCTTTCGAATCATTTCTTTCGAATCCATCGCGGTCTGAATAAATAAAGAATCGGTATCTCCGTATATTACGGTTCCATATCCTAATCGCTCTATTTCTGATTTAAGAACTTTAATAAGCTTTCTTCCCATACTAGTAATACTTTTAGCTATATCCAGATCATATAACCTGAATTTCCTAAAAGCCATTACACCATAGAAAGAATTCAATATTGTTTTATATGCGGATTGAACTGTATCTAAATTAATATATTCAATAGAATTTTCATCTTTAATATTTTTTAATTCCGCTTTCAATCTTAAACGTTCATCGTATAAGAATTTAATAGTCTCAGTAAGAATACCTAACGGCTGAGCTTTAAATCCTACCCCGTCTATAGTATAATCGGGATTGACTGAAGTCTTAGTATCTGGAGACATATTAAAAGTTAAAATTATACTAGGATAAAGAGAAGCGAAGTCCACCGATATTACATTCTCAAATACTCCTTTCGGAGGAGAGAATACATATCCTCCTTCATATTCTTCTATTTCAATCTGGTCTTCTAATTTCTTAGATGGGAATACATAATTGTTATATCTCTTTATTACCATGGTATCTATTACGGCTGAATTAAAGAATGTATCTCTCATCAATACACCTGAGACATCTTGAATCTTCTTTAAAAATTCAATCATCTGTAACTTCTCATCTAATTCATGAACTAAATCTACGTCGTTTCTATTATACTTAATCCCTAAAGCCGGATCCTTTTTAAATAACTTGCCGAAGGTCATACCGACCTCAGTTTTGCCGCGTCCTAAGAAATGAGAAGCTACATTCTGAAGACTCATTCCACCCGTATCTTTCATTACGCTATACCCGATCTTTTTAATTATAATATCCATTCCATTAATAAACTCAATCATACTGAATTTATCTCTATCATAATTAACACCTAAATTCTTAGCTCTATTAAGTATATAGGTTAAGTCGTAATTAATTACATTCCATCCTAATACAATATCTGGAAATACTACATCATTAATAAACTTAAAGAACTCCCGAAGAAAAACCTTTTCAGTAAGATAATCTTGAATATTAAAAGTCTTTGTAATCCAAACTCCATTATCTTTATATTTCAATGATATTAATAATATAGGAGCAAGAGCTAATTCAGCATTCAAACTATCATCTGTTTCAATATCCAAATAAGCAACATTATATTCAGTAGACAATTTAACATCCTGAGAATAAAACAAGTATTGATACTCAGCATGATACGAAGATAAATCGTATAAGTATACCAAATCTGGTCTAGTATTTACTAATTTGTCAAATAAATCATTATGTCTAGGGTCCAATATAGTTACTTTATCTACGGGCTCTTTAGTAAAGAAATGACATTTACCGGCATCAGTTACTTCCATTATTCTAGGAACCGACCGCTGAAATCCTTTCTTAACAAAGAATATTCGTTTTAATATCTCACGGTCTATCTCTTTACTTCCATACCGTTTTATACGTATTTCGCTAGTCTTATAAGTATATTTAAGATTTGTTATCAAGGTTTTTATACAGCTCTTTAACTTCGGTTATTAATATCTTCTTATATTCGTCTTCGTTTATCTCATCGAGAAATTTCATCTTCTCAGATAATTCTAAAAGATCTGTAAACTTACTGAATTTAGGCATGAAAGAATTCTGACTAAATATGATAGTTCCTAGCAAAAGAGATTCAAATATTCTAGGAGCTAAGAAATCAGATTTCAAATATACTGGTTTACTAATCTGTACAGTATAAGGAGAAGAAGCTAATTGCTCGTATCCATATGCTCGATCTTTCCGTGATATTACTTCATAAATAAATGGATGCTTAATCCAAGTACCCTGAACCTTAATCATCAATTCAGGATAATACTTCTTTAACTCTGCAAAACTATCTTGAATACCTTCCTTGAAATATTCATTACCTATATAAGTAAGTTGAAAGGTTAGTTTGGACTTAAAATAACTATCTATACAGGCTAGAACATCCTCTTCTAATACTGGAATGATTTTAGTTACATCCCCCGTGCCCTTAGGATAATCATATTTGCCATTGAAATAAGTTACTATATGTTCGTATGGCTTCTTAACCTGTTCATCGGTATCAATTATGATACATTTATCTTTGAACTTATTATATATTTGTTCAAAATCATACGTATCGAGACTTCCATCTTTTAATCTACTATAATTTCTAAATCTATTCTTCAAAAACAATATATCGTAATCGGTATCTAACACCTCTTCTAATGATACATTATCTTTATCAACTAATTTATCATATAAGTCTTCGCGTATCTCAGGAAGGACATGATATTTAGGAGTCTTATAATCATAAACTGTATCATAATAATGAATATCAAATTTATCGATCTTATATTCTTTAGCTAACGAATGAAGAAGGAATAATTGATACAGCGGATGAGATGGAATATTTACATCATGGTCGAACATGCGACCGAAATATCCGAAAAGGGCTTTCATTTACAAAATTCCTTTATTTTATCCTTCAATGCCATAAACTCCTCAGTCCTTAAATATCGAGTAGCTGATGGATGTGTTACCTTTATATAGTTCTTAAGTTCTAACCCGTCAATTATCTTATCATATATAGGATAGCTTCCTAAGAAGATTATTCTCTGTCCATCAAAGAATTGCAACTCCTTTATAATATCAGGATAATATTGTTTAACCATCTCAACATTATACAAATTTTTAAAGAAATATTCTTTACAGACATTTGTAAAGTACCATTTATAATCAAAGCTTAACATCTCATGTAAAGTCTTGCTTGATGGACCGTATTGCCAATTGCTTTCCCCGAAACTGCTCATTGAAAATCCGGGAGCAATTCCTACTATAATAATCGACTCTTTACTTACATATCCTCTAGGAGGAGTCATAACCGTTTCATATAATGGTTTATAAATCTTCTCCATATACTTATATACAAAAGTATCATTTGAATGTACTATCCCTGGGTATTTAAGAACTAAAGGAATGCGAACATCCTCTTCATTAGGAAGATAAAAGGTTGTCTGCTTATTATTCCTAACAAACAGTTTATCTTCATCAGATACTTTTGTCAGATCATATTGATGCTGAAATATATATGTAAGTATTGCCTTATCTATCATTAGACTTTATGGCTGCACGTCGGGCAACAGCCAACTGTCTCCATATTCTGTACATGTAATCCTGCTTCCAATAACTTATATCGAAATCCACCTAATGTCCGATTAGCCATTGAAGTAAGATCGTTGATTACGTCAAAGAATGTTAATGTCTTGAGCTCTACCTTTTCAGACCATTCCTTCCACTTCTTATTTAATACGCCTTTAGGATATATATGTCCAAAGGCGCTTGAAATCTCGCGAACATTCTCGATTGGCTGATTTGCTTTAGTAGAAAACCAGCTAGACAATTCCATACCTTGACGGAATATTGAATCAGACTTCAGAAAATCGAAATCGTCATTATTCCATAGTTCAAATTTCTTAGTTAACCCATTAAGACAAACTAGTCGATTAACCCCACAGCTGATCTTTACACTACCGTTCAAACTAACAAATACTCCAGCATCAAGGAAATCTCCTTTACGTGCTTCAATCCTTCCTTTAATAGTAGAAAGGAACTGAATCTCGGCATGATCGCCTTCTCCACCGATTACCAATTCGTCATAGTCTTTATAGTCGTCTAATTTAACCTTATCAAAAAAATCCTTCAACGTAATATCCTTTTTGTTTGCTTTAAATACAATTTTATTTCTAAGCGTCAAATCTCCTTCATCAGTATTTATTACATCGAATAAGAATTTAGGATCTGGATTGCCGCTTTCAAGCCAATACGTTTTAATTATATCTTTAACTACGTCTATTCTATTATTCTTAATTAACATCCGGCCGATTCGTCCCATCGGGGCAACGATCTCTTTCATGTTTAACTCCGCACTATAATTTTCGTCGTGAATCAAAATATTCGGTTTTTCATAAATATCAGAATTCAAAAATGTTAATACTCTAGAACCTTTAATTTCAATCGTTGAAAGTCTATCTGTTATTTCGCTACTTTTACCACGCCACCAATTAACCATTTAACACCCCTCCTTTATTTTTAAAATACTCGATCCAATATTCTCTATTAAAATTCGTTTTAACATGACATCCATCACATAGGGTAATCAGATTATCAGGATTACAGTTCTTCTTATTATAATCAATATGGTGAACATCAGTCGCTGGCTCTTTACCACAGATCTGACAAGTATAATGATCTCGTTCTCTAATACTTCGGCGCAAAGTTTCCGTCCAATCAACCGAATATGGCTCAAATGATATGCCACCTCGCCAACTTGAATTTTTATCTCCTCTAGGACATACACGTTTACAAGTTTCACTTATTTTTTTCTTTATTTCATCAGAAAGATATTTTCCTTTATGCGAAATACTTAATTTTAATTTCGTTTCAGGAGAAACAATCTTTCCCTTATGAATTTTACTTACCATATCTTTATAAGATTTAGTATTACATCTAATTTTATTTTTTTCACTTATTTTGTGTCTTGTTTCATTAGAACATAAATTACCAATATGCGATAACTTCATATTCTTTAGATGTATTTCAGAAAATTGTTTTCGTTTATAAACTCCACTAGGCATTTCTATTTACCTCAAATATGTTTAACTCTCCTAATTTAATATATTCTCTTTTGTATAAATGTTGCATAACATCTTCTCTATCGTCTAAATAAGTAAAAGGTATCTTTAAATCAGTTATCATATCAATACAGTATTCCTTGAGTACTTTAGACGATAACCCGATATTCTTGTTATTCCATATATAATAGATAGGCCGGTCAATAACACTAACTAACTTTAAGTGTATATAGTCTTCAATTTTTTCTCGGCCAGTTATAATCAGCAATGGTTCATTCAAATTGCCGAGAGAATTAATATAGTTAACAACTTCGATTCTCAACTCAGCATTCTTCATTTCGGGATAACCTAACTTCAGAATTGTCCCATCCAAATCTGAAATTATAATACCGTTCTTCTTTTCAAATATACTAAGAGTATTCAAATGTTTCGTAAGATACTTTTTTATTCGGCTATCATAATAGTAACAATCAAATCTGCATTCGGCTATCTCGGTACATAAATCAGAAAAATCGGAAGTACTAAACTTCATACCGTCATCTCGATAGAAAATTTTAACCTCACAACCTGCTAATCTTAATCTGGCTACCAAACATTTAAACTCCTCATTCACATCTTTTTCCCATTGCTCCTTCATCCCAGAATCCCGCCGAATGAAGATCCAGAACTCCGACATAGGTTTAAACATCTCTAGATAGGCTTCAAGGTAGGTGTCCATGGTCACATGCCTGATTACCTTAGAATATACGTAACTGGATAGAAAACCACGATCTACGAATAGTATTTTGGAAAGATCTGAAGTCTGATTTATGAAGTCAAATAGAATTCTCCAGTCGTGTTTAAGGCTCTCGTCTAAATTAACTTTCTCTCCGGCAAAATCAGAACCCATTTGATAGTTAGAACGAAAGTAAACGAATGAATTAGGATCGGCATTAATAACTTGCTTTATTTTGGTTGTCTTACCTGCACCATCTGTTCCCGAACAAAAAAGTATCTTACGAAACATTTGAATACTCCTTAAATTTTTGTAAATATATTTTATCAAAGATTATTAATCCTTTATCTATATATTCTTTAATGACGGCAGAACTATAATTAGGAATATCTTTCTCAATTATTATAATAAATCGTTTTCCAAATCGTTCTTTCGCCGCATTAAATTTAGCTTTATTATAGGTTGTATTTATTAGTTTTTCAGGTTTTACTTCTGCTATTTGATCGGTTTTAGGTAAATAAAAATCAGGAGAATAAGTTCTTTTATTTCCAGAAATAGGATCAATATAATCAATTCTATATTTTATAATTTCAGCTTTATTAAATTGTATTTGTGACTCAGTTAAAAACATCATATATTTCAGCTCTAAAATACTCCTAAAATAAATCCCATTAAATCTTCCCTTCCAACCGTTCCCCGATTTTTTAGGCGAAGGCTTACCGAACATTGGATTATTTTCGCCGGAAGACGAAATACTTAATTTATGTTTAATCTTATTCGCCTTATCAATACCGAATCTCTGTTCCCAAGTTTTACCCTTAGCATCTTCATGACATTTTTCAAACTTACAATATTTACCACCATAATTTGGATTATTTTTCCCACTACTATTTTTACTAAATTTTTCTTTAACTAATTTAGCCTTTTCAACACCTAATATTTGTTCAAGAGTTTTCCCGCTTTGCTTTCTACTCCAAATCTGAATACAGGAAGTTCTTAATCCTAACGTATACGCTATTTCTTGTTTACACCCTCGACATAAATCTTTATTATATTGTCTATAGCCGCTAATGACATTGTAATATTTTCGTCTATATATCTTCCCACAAGTATCGCACTTCACATCACATGACTGAGTAACGATTATAGTTCCATTACGTATTTTTCCTGTTTCACACTTATTCTTCTTTAATTTAGATAATATCATAAAATTTAGGTGGGACTCTCAGTGCCTGCATCTTACACCGTGTCTCGCTTACGCGATTGCCCGCACGATACGCTGTTTCTGGTTTTCCCGATTTAATTACTGTTAAGCCGTTGCCTCTTCTGCAACAACCTTCTTCACTTTCTTTACCTTTACTTCTTTTACCAGTTTAACTTCTGCCGCTGGCGCACCACCTTTATGTCGATCATAGATAATCTTTAAAGACGCGATCTTGCGATCTACTTTAAATTCAGTTTTAATTCCGGCCGCTACCTCTTCGAAAGTCTTACCTTCATTCTTCAATACCACAATCTTCGCTATCTCCGCTTCGCTGTACCTTTTCCCTGCCATTTTACTTCCTCCTTAGTATTGGTATAAGATCCTAGTTGTAGTCATTCCAACCCTGCTACAATATCCCTGGGTAGACGATCTTATACCTTGGTTAATTGTTTTCAATATAGTATATTCTGAACTCTGAATTTTTTGCAACTAAATTTAATTACCCACCGTTTGGATAATCCGAAAATTCTTTAACATATATTACCTTTTTACATTCAGAACAGGTAATTACAACCTTGCCTGTAATTTCCTGTCCATAACCACACGTTTCACAGCCTTCAGAAGCGGATAGCTCCTCTACTGCTATCATATCGTCAGTCCATTCAGCTTTACAGTATGGACATAATGGTTTACTCATTTTCGGCTCCATTTCTCGCATAATTCTAAATGTCCTCTATGTGCGTCTTCAGCAGTATTATAACTACCGCTATCAACTGCTTTTGGCACTTCAATTTCCCATGGACAGCATTTATGTTCAGATTTTTTAGCCATAAATACCATAGTCTCATACTTTCGGCCTAATCCAATATCTTCAAAACCGAATCTTTTGAAATAAACAGAATCGAACATGTCTCCTAACAAATGTTTATTATTTATTAACCAATCTGGATCGTAAACCTTAGCATGTATTTCTCGGGCCACTCTCTCTGGCCATAATTCTCCAACTGTTGATACTATATATTTGCCGACATAGGTATTCAAATGAAATCGGCATTTATGACTTAAACAAAAATGTCCAGCATGACCCATTTCAATCCATTTATCTTTCTTCATCTTACCACCTCCAAATCTTCTTTATTCCAATAGCTATAGCCACCTAATCTCTTATCTAACTTAACACCGCCTTCAATACCGTCTGCATCAAGCAAGGCTACTATTTCAGCAGTTCGACACTTACCTTTTAATCTTACTATATCACCTTTCTTCATTTAACCCTCCATGATCAAGTCTAATAATTCTTTAGTAAGTATACTTTTGTGATAATTACCAGAACTAGCATGTTCAGATTCCCACTGACTTATACACTTGATCAGTCCAATGAGATCATCCTCATCAGACATTTTATTATTGAGCAACGCATATTGAATAAAGTACGGCAATCCATTACTAGTACTTAATTTGCCTGAAATATTCTCAAGATTACAGTCACAGTCGGACTCTTCAAGGACGCCACCTAAAACAGCAGCAATAGCTCGCATAATCATAATTGACTCTTCATTATGACCTAAACTCATCCAAGTTGTCGGTCCAATAGGATTATCATCGTTATTAGTAATAACAAACATTCGACGTGTACCATGACTGCTTCCATTAATCTCAAAGAAAAAGTTGTAACAATTAGGTTGGTTGTCGGTAGGTTGAATATCGACTTTCCGTTTTATAGTGTAAAATTTGCCAGCGATATTCTTCTTACGTTTTTTTGTTTCCTTAAGATCAAGATAACTTTCCATAACATCTTTAATTTGATCTAAACTCCATTTACTGCTTACTACTAGGTGGGTATCAATACTCATCTGCTCCTCCTTCGTTTAGGTCGTCCGACCTTACTTCTTTAGTTTCTCCAAAACATCCCCAGCTCTAAAACAAAATTTCTTATTATCTACTAGTCTAATTCCTAAAATAGGATATGCTCGACGATTAATTACCAAACCGCATATTCTATGTACTTCACCTTTCCACATAAACTCTCGGTTCAAATCCTCAGGAGTAAAACCAAAAGTAGTAGCATACTTCTTAAAATCAACAATTTTCTTATCTTCAGCTTTACCTTCGGCATTCGGCAAACTTATTTCTACTTTCATAGTTAAAGTAGTATCTAAAAAATTAGCACCACCATAACCGAAACTCCATTTAGGAAACTTTTCTTTTAAAACAGTTATAACGTCCTGTGTAACTTGTCTTGCTTCCATCTTATCCATCACTCCTCCTTTGTTAGGCCATCCAGCCGTTTACCTATATTAGTATATTCTCTTGTTCTGTGACTTCTGCAAGTTCTTTTTTGAAGTCATCATAACGCTCTTGTGCGTGAAATCTAGAAATCTTAAGTTTCCTAGCAATCAACCAACGGGTTATCTTACCCTCTTTCATAAACAGATCGTAAAGCCGCTGACTTTTGTTTGAAAGTAAAGGCCGAAGTCTTCGTGGATTAGTTTCCTTACTTTTATTAACTAGATAATTGAAAGATGGTTTGCTAGAGTCTTCATCATCAGTTTCTTTAACCTCAACAGTTCTCTGAGCGATGTTTACAGCATGAAAGTATGAATAATAATATCTCGACATCATACGTTCTACCGCAGATTTAAAATAGGTAACAAAACTAGATTTCGTTTTGTCATACTTCATTAAGCAACGATATAAGCAGATAGTTACTTCTTGTTTTGCATCATTGAAATCTAATACTGAGTGATAACGTCCGTAGAATTGATAGGCAAGCTTTGTTACGAGTGGATTGTATTTCTTTAAAATCTCTTCGGTGTTTGATACTTTAAACTTTACTTCAGCCTTTTGCTTCATCTTAACCCTCCATCCTAAAACTGTTTATTAAAATTCGTCCGTTTGTTACTCGATCCTGTTACCTCCTTCCATATTACCTCTAACTAAAAGCATTATATACCTAAAACTGCAGTGTGTAAACAGTTATTTTACTTATTTTCAGTGACACGCAGCAATTTTAGGGGGGTGAGTTTTTTCAAAATAATTAGCCAGACAACATTCAAGCTCGGACTCTATATTAAATATCTCAGTTTCTAACCTATGATACTTAATTTCATATTCAGAGAATATCTCGAGCACCTTCATTTTATCATAGTATATTTTTAATACTGAATATTTGACTTCTAATAAAAATTGCAGATCATCTATATACTGTTTATCAGGATCTATCGGGTCCTCTATTACTTTAATATATTCCTCATATTCCTTTAATGTCTTAGGGAATTCATGAAGAGCCGAATATTCCTCAATTACCGAGTCTACCGGAATCTTCTTTATATGAGCAATAAAATAAATTAAATCGCCGGATTTCTGGCACGCAAAACAGTGGAATAACTTTTTATTTGAATTTATAAAACACGACGGATTTTTGTCAGCATGAAATGGGCAAAGAACTTTATATTCATCACCACCATTGCTATACTGTATCCCTAATTGTTTTAATACTGTAGGAACGCTCAGCTTAGAATTTACAAATTTACGTAACTGATTCTTTATCATTTAGAAATTTAGCTATTTTTATATGTTCATTAATCGTACCGTCACTTTTTAATCGGTTTGCTCGCCAGGATAAAATTTGTATATTATTTTTAACATAGCCCTTATTATTGTTTATTCGATCAATAGAAACTGAATTATCTTTTCGTGAAGTATTAAAATAGTTTAATTTTATCCCTAAAATAGGACAATGTGTTGGATATTTAAGATCTGAAAATTTAAGTGTTATTCTAGATCCTCTAGCCTTTAAAATACCTCGTAACATTTTAAACTTTCGTAAAATAGCATTTGAAAATCGATCACTTGATATTTTCTTCATTTCATCATAACTAATTCCGAAACTATGTAAATATTTGCGATTCCGATTTATTTTATTTCTTAATGTATTCTTTTTACATTTATTTCTATGTTTCATATATTTAGTAGTATCAATACCGTGCCGATTACAAATATTCCAAATGGCCTGTCTACTTACACAATAATGATTAGCGATACTCTGAATTGATTTATGAACCTTGAGTAATTTTTTTATTTTAGGTATTTGTAAATCCCATTTTCGATATCTTCGTTTATTATGTCTCATAGATTAATTATAATCTATAAATTATGAAATGTACATAATTATTTAGCAATCTCATATAAGTGGCATCTTTCTGGAGTAATAAATAACGAAAAATTGAATGGAGCACCATCACGCGATTTAACCGAATTAAAATTCATTAATTTAAGATTAACATCATAATGCAATCCTAAAACTAGATCTGCATGATCTGAAATTGATTTACTACCGGCTACATCATAAGAATTAAATCCATCTATTGACGTATCTTTACGCTTCATGGCATCCGCTGTAATTTGAGAAGCAGTAATAACACTAATTTGATATCTCTTAGCTATATATTTTAAAGCTAAAGCTACCTCATCTAATACTTCCCAGCGATCTATATTTCGTTTTAGATGGCTACCGAGTAAACCGATATAGTCAACAATAACAACGTCAGGCTTTACTATAGAAGATAATATATATTCCTCAATCTTAGTAACCGCCGTTCGTGGAGGAATGTCAATTACTTTAAACATTGTAGTACTTGATTCAATTTCTTTAATCATTGTATCATTAGGCTTTGAATATCCACACTTTCTTAATACTTCATAATCGATATTAAGTATTCGGGAATCTAGCCGTCTAAATATCTGCGAAGTTGGCATTTCAAGGGAAAAGAACATTATATTCGTTTTTGAGGTTATCCAGAGCTGGTAAGCTAAATTTAAAAGAAGAGTAGTTTTGCCAGATCCTGTAGCCCCCATAATTACGGCTAAAGCCGAAGATGAGAACCCACCTAATACATTGTCAAAAGCTTTATACCCAGTAATAAATCTTTTCTGATCATCAGCAACTTCCCCGCTATAAATCTTTAACCGCGCTCTAATATCCTTTATTTCGGCTTCAGTCTTAACCTGAATTTGAGTCTTACCTAATAACATAGATATAGTTTCGCCGATCACATTAATTGGCCGCAATATATCTATTTCATTCCCGGATTTTAATATACTCTCATATTCGGTAAGTAATACAGGAATCAGTCTGGACTTTACGTATTCAGTTTTAATCTGATCAGCCAACACCCAGAAATCATTTCGATTTACCTCGATAGTATTAACTTCATCCACTAGTAAAGATAAATATAGAGAATCAATGCCGAGCGATTTAGCACTTTCTTGTATATAATGCAAATCAATCTTATTTCCGGCGAAATATTGAATATCATACATCTTCCGAAGTATCTTCTCGAGATCCGAAGATATAAATCTCAACAGATCAGTAGATAAAAACGTTTCTCTTAAATCTGGATATTCAATAGTAAGCTTTATCAGCTTTACAATATTATCATTAAAATGTTTACCCACCGAGTTCCTCTATTCTTTTCTTTATAAAATCTAAATAATAATTAGTAAGACTTTCCTTTTTTACCGCAAATGAGAATATAGCAACCAATCCACGATCTTCAGCTTCTTTTATTATTCTATATAATACTAATGAGTTATTCTGAAAGGTTTCTAATCCTAAATTATACACCATTATCCCATCTACCCCGTCATAATTATTTAATGTAAACATATTCACAGAATCTTTTAACACCATATTCTTTCCGTCTTCAACCTCAGACATGAAACGATTAAAAGCCAATGAATCATTCTGAAATATAAAATGTGTTTTCTGACTATATGAAAGTTTACAAAAAGAAAAGATATACGAAATCGGAACTCCCAATTCAGTCATTTTGATAATAAAAATATATTGCTTCATACAATTGCAGAATTGAACTTCGGTAGGAGACAACACAACAGTACCAGTGCCAGAACAGATTTTACACCCCTTGACAATGTTATCGTACATCAAATCATATCGCACGATTTATTAGCCCTCAGTCTCTATGTCGTTTAGTAAATCTTTGAATTCTTGAAGATTACCTAATATAAATCGACTTTCAACTTCTATTAAACATAAATTCGGCTGCATCTTCAAAAAATCAAAAATCTCCTGAAGATCGTCCATACACTGGGCATAAACTTCAAAGCACTCATCCTTCTCGGTATCTTTAATATATACTAAATACATAGTTACTCCTTCCGTATATCTGTCACTTTTGAAACTAACCGCCTATGTCCGTCAATATCTTTTACTACAAATTGTCCTTCTAAATCGCCGGTTACTTTTGTCTCGCAATTATATATTACTTTATATCTTTTCCATCCTATTTTAAATATATAACAAAATCTATTTTTAATAATATCCCACAAAGAGGGAACCCAAATTTCAACCAACCCTTTTGAGTA
>Ga0247841_10000594_pt1 | contig 92206 bp, 101 predicted proteins | sample LaCruzMarch2015__2_FD_192410 | JGI IMG/M metagenome (GOLD analysis project Ga0247841, IMG submission 192410) | Freshwater microbial communities from meromictic Lake La Cruz, Castile-La Mancha, Spain - LaCruzMarch2015_18m | ecosystem: Environmental > Aquatic > Freshwater > Lake | place: Spain...
AGAGCTTCAAAAATTACTTTAAAATATTCTGTTTGTTCTTTGCCGACTACATGAATAATCTTTTTAGGATTAAATTCTTTAAATTGCATTTCGGCTAAAGCCATATCCTTAGCTTCATAGGTCGGTGCACCCTTACTGCTAATAAAAACGCGATTATGTAAACCAAATTTCTCGCCAGGAAAGATTATAGCGCCTTCACTTTTTTCGAAAACTCCCTTGTCAATAAATTTTTCAACAATTTCTTTTCCACGCTTAAAAGTTTCTGATTCAAAATATAAACGATCAAATTTTGTATCAACTCTGGCGTAAATATGATCAAAATATTCCAAACTCCAGGTTCTAGTTTCTTGATATAGCTCTTTAATGTCTGGACTTAACTTATAAATTTTTTCATTTAATTCATAAACTTGAGTTTTGACCGCATCATCTTTTTCAAAATTTTGAGAACCAAAAGCATAAGCCTTGCCTAAGAAAGCAACTCGTTTTTCTGTCGAAGCTTTTTTTATGGCTTCGTATTCGCCCCACAACTGTTTAATACCCCACAAGGCTTTTGGAATATGTAAACCAACATCGCCTTGGTAATTAGCCCGAACTACTTCGTAGCCATCATTCTGTAAAATACGAGCAATGCTCTCGCCGGTAACGATATTACGTAAATGACCAATATGAAAAGATTTAAGTGTGTTTGGATGAGCAAATTCAACCATTAATTTTGTCTTCTTATCTTTGCCAACTCCAAATTGATCGTTAGCTAAAATGTTTTGATTGAGTAACTCAATCAAAGCTTCATCGTTAACAACGATATTAACATAGGGGCCAGCTGCTTTACAATTGGAAACAATTTTATTGGAACTTAATTTTTCAGCAATTTGATTAGCCACCTCATTTGGATTTGTTTTTAATTCTTTAGCCAAATTAAAACATGGAAACGCTAAGTCACCCAAATTTACATTTGGCGGTGCTGCGAAATCCATTGGACTAACCGCGAGATCAAATATCTTCCCGATTTCGCGGCTGAGTTGTGTTTTAATATCAATCATATTTTTATTCTACTTCTTCAACAACTTCTTCTTCCTCTAAATAATCTTTCAGTTCTTCGGGATAGTCTGGCAATTTTGTCATTTCAGCAAGATCTTCTAAAACAATAGCCATAAATTTTCTTTCACCGTTCAATTGAGAAGAAATATCTTTTTCGCCATCTAAACTTCCCTTCAAATCAATAAAAAAACTTGGTGAAACTAGTTCTAAAACTTCTTTAAACTTTTCTGTTTCCTGTTTTTTATGAACCTTGGCATCGGGCAAATCAAGATCATGGAAACGATCATCAATCTTTTTAAGTTCTAAAAACTTATTGATGCCTGTAAGATATTCAACTTCGGCTCCTGCATCTAACCACTTATGAATTTTATTCATGGTTGATTCGATGACAGCATAGTCTGCATTTGGATTTAGAACTAAATTTTCGAGCAAGACCAAAATTTTCATATACTATTTTATTTTAACAAAAAATCTTTTTCCTTTTTGAATTATGTCACCGCTTTTTACTGTTTGAGCAACATCAGTGACAACAGCCCCATTTAACTTAACACCGTTTTGTTCAATATTTCTACGGGCGTCAGTTTTTGAAGTCACAAACTTCGCTTCAAACAAAACGTCGACGATGGAAGCACCGGCTAATTTCAATTCTGCAATATCATCTGGCACTTCTTTCTTTTGGAACATTTGTAAAAAATTTTCTTTGGCTGTCTCCGCTGCTTTCTTACCATAATATATTTCGACAACTGCACCGGCTAACTCTAATTTTAAGTCACGTGGGTTTTCTCCGACCTTCATTCTTTTTCCCACGTTCTTAACTTCTGACATCGGGACTTTTGTGCAAAGTTCAAAACCAGAAACAATCATGCCGTCTGTCCACGACATAACTTTACCAAACATTTCTTCGGCTGAATCAGCAAGAGTAATCATATTACCAGTGGTCTTCCCCATCTTCACGCCAGTTGGATCAGCTAAAAGTTTATTGGTCAAAACAAACTTTTCTTTGTTCTTCACAGCCTTTATTAAAGTTCTGCCAGCAAGCATGTTGAAAGTTTGATCATTACCACCAATTTCTCCATCAACATCCATGGCGACTGAATCATAGCCTTGCATTAAAGGATATAAAAATTCGTGGAGACCAATTGGTTTACCTTCATTCATGCGTTTTTCAAACATATCTCGCTCGAGCATTTGCTGAACAGTAAAGTGGCTAGCTAAATCGATAATCTCATCGAATTTTAGTTTTCCTAACCATTCATCATTATATCTCACTTCAACTTTATTCTTACCTTCAAAATCGAGAATGGCCGCGGCCTGTTTTTGATAATTTTTACAATTCTCAAGAACTTGCTCTCTTGTCAAAGGCTTTCGGGTCGCGAGCTTGTCAGTCGGGTCGCCAATCATAGCTGTAAAACTACCAATGAGCATTATGACCTTATGACCTAAATCTTGAAACTGACGCAATTTCATTAAACTAATGGCGTGACCCAAATGCAAACATGGGCCCGTTGGATCAATGCCCAAATAAAGAGTTAATTTTTCACCACTTTTTAATTTTTCAGCGAGAAAATCTTTTTTAGGATAGATATTTTCAACACCGCGAGTTAATAACTCTTCAATTTTTTTAGAATCAGTGTCAATACTCATATGATTTTATTTTATTTCTGCAATTTGTGCTTTTAATTGAGTCACCTTTTCTTGCGTCTCTAATTGACGAGCCTTATCTGCCTCAACAATATTAGCTGGCGCATTTTTAACATACTCGTCATTAGACAATTTCTTATCCAGTCCGAAAAGATATTTTTCTAAACTATCTAATTCTTTTTGTAACCGATCTTTTTCTTTTGAAAGATCAACGGCACCAGACAAATTAACGTAAACCGTGCCTAAGCTAAAGATACCACCAGAGACATAATCTTCTGGCTGAGCGTACTCTGTCCCTTTTTGAACTTCGATGACTTTAAACTCCGAGAGACGTGTAATCCGTTTGACTACATCTTGATTGGATTCAATCATTTTTGATTCAGAACTAGCGGCCACAATGGCTTCAATATCTTTAGAATATGGAATATTATATTCAGCACGAACATTTCTAATACCAACGATGATTTGTTTGATAACTTCAAACTGCTTTTCAATATCTTCATCAATAAATTTCTTTTCAACTTCTGGCCAAGCATTAATTATGAGTGGTTCTGGTTGGCTCAAACTGCTCCAAATAGCTTCGGTTACAAACGGGACAAATGGATGCCACATAGAAAGCAATTCCTTTAGCATCGACATCAAAATAGCATCTTTATTTTTTTCTACTTTAGCAATTTCCAAATACCAATCAGCCAATTCATACCAAGTGAAATCACGCAGCATTTCTCCAGCCAAAGAAAAATTGTATTCGTCTAACAATCTAGTAACTTCACGCTTTAAAGTATTGAAACGAGACAAAATCCACTTATCAGCTATAGTGTCTGCCTTTAGTTTTTTAGTGTCAACCGAAATATCAGTGACTGAAGTTAAAATGAAACGAGAGACATTCCAAAGTTTATTGACGAAATTACGATAGCTCTCGATCTTTTCATCGTATAAACGAATATCATTGCCCGCAGAATTACCAATAAGAAGGCTTAATCGAACAGCATCAAAACCGTATTTATTCCCCGCGTCTAATGGATCAATGGATGTCTCGGGTTTTGATTTTGACATTTTTTCGCCGTCTATATCGCGAATCAAGCCATGCAAATAAACATTTTCGAATGGCACTTCGCCCAAAACATAAGTTGTCATAAGGATCATGCGCGCCACCCAAAAGAAAATAATATCATAACCTGTTTCTAAAACCGTAGTTGGATGGAATCGTTTGATATCAGCCGACTTAAATTCTTTGCCATCCCAATCTTTTGGCAACAAAGTGGTAAAAGTCCACAAACCTGAAGAGAACCAGGTGTCGAGTGTGTCTTCGTCTTGTGCCCATTCGTTTGAATCTAAATTATCTTCTGTCACTACACGCTCTTTTTTACGAGCTAAATCAACCCAAATCTGTTCGCCAACTCCAGGAAAACCTAAATTAAATATTTCTTCATCAGAAAAATCAGTACCATATCCGTTTATAATTCTAAGCGGATCGCCATGAGTTACAATCATGACTTTTTTATCTGGATATTTGGCTTTTATTTCATCAAGAAATGATTCAACGCGTGTTTTTAGACTATCAAAAGATTCAATTCCCTTGGGATTATCATGATGCCACGATTCGAAATCATCACGAAGTTGATAAAATGAACCTCCGGGGATATCTTCTTGACCATTAAACTCGCCCATACCAACTTCGCGCAAACGTATCTCGGGAATAATCTCCGCGCCAAAAGCTTCAGCAAAAACTTTGGCAGTTTGCATTGTTCTTTCAAAATCAGAAGTAAAAATGATATCAAACTTATGTCCTTCTCTTTTTAATCTTTCCGCATCAGCGGCAATATCAGCTCTTCCTTTTTCAGTTAACGTGTATGAACGATAATTTACATCTGAGTTCAAAAGTCTTTCATGATTATTCTTAGCTTCTCCGTGACGAGAGGCCATAACCATAAATGATTTTTGTTTTTTGTACCACACAGGAATACGGTGCCCAAACCAAATTTGACGGGAGATGCACCACGGACGTAAATTTTCCATCCATTGATAATAAGTTTTCTCAAATCTTTCCGGAATAATTTTAATTTCTCCATCACGAACAACTTTTAAAGAAACTTCTTTGAGTGAGGCTCCATTTTTGAAATATTTATTATCTTTTTTGGTAATTTTTTTATTAACATCAATAAACCATTGAGACGATGGTAATGGTTCTACAATTGTTTTACAACGATAACAAACTGATAATTTATTATCATAATCTTCATCGATCTTTTCGATCAAACCCATAGCTTGCATATCTTTGACAATGGCTTCACGCGCTTCGAGTGTTGTCATGCCCGCATACTTGCCGCAATTTGCCATCATGCAGCCATCTTCATCGATAATCTTTTTAACTTTAATGTGATGACGCATAGCCATGTCATAATCTACCACACTATGTCCTGGAGTAACCTTAACCGCGCCGGAACCGAAAGTCGGATCAACTGCTTCATCGGCAATAACCGTAATTTCAAATTCACCCAAAACACCTGGGATCATGTATTTCTTCCCCACCATATCTTTATAACGTTCATCGCCTGGGTTTACTGCCACAGCGGTGTCACCCAATTTTGTTTCGGGTCGTGTTGTGGCTAAAACAAAAGGACCATATTTTATCCAATACATTTTGCTCTTAGTTTCTTTGTATTCTATTTCATCATCCGCCAAAGTCGAATGACATCTTGGACACCAATTAACAATGCGGTACCCACGATAAATTAAACCATCGTCGTACATCATTTTGAAAACTTTTTTGACAGCCTTATTTCTAACTTCATCCAAAGTATAAGCCTCACGACTCCAATCTAGACTTGAACCCATTTTTCGCACTTGATTGCGAATTGTCTCTTTTGATTTTTCAGCAAAATCAGCCACTAAGGACAAAAAATCATCACGCTCAAAATCGTGACGAGTCTTTTTGTCTTCATTATAAATTTTTTTCTCAACAACGTTTTGCGTGGCAATAGCCGCATGGTCTGTGCCGGGCACCCAAAGAGTGTCAAAGCCTTGCATGCGTTTATAACGGATCATTAAATCTTCAATGGCTAACATCGAAGCATGACCCAAATGCAAAGTGCCAGTAACGTTTGGTGGCGGTAAAACAATAGCAAAAGTCTTAGCGCCTTTTCTATTTAAAGTGTCTGGATTAAAAAGTCCCTTTTTCTGCCAATCAGTATAAATTTTTTCTTCTTTTTCTTGCGGGTTATACGCTTTATCGATTTCCATACTAAAAAAGATATTAATTTACCACAAACTAATTGCCTAAATAATACCATATAACCCCCAAAATTACAACAAAATTGACACAATAAAGCAGTTATGGTTTACCCCCTCTCATACCTTGACAGTAGTTGCCAATTTCTATACAATATCTTGATTGTGTAGCTTTAAGGTAGCTGCCCCTTCACTTTCATTTATGTCGTTAACACAGCAACAACAACTTTACGAAACGATCCAGAAAAGTCAGTACCCACTCATCACCTTCCACAAGGAAGCAACTGGTGATGTGGTCGCCAGCAGCCTAGCTCTTGGCCGCTTACTTAAAAAATGGAATCGCCCCTGTGATATTATCGCACCGCAATACGAATTGCCGGATAATTTTAAATTTCTTGAAGGTGTTGAGAAAATTAAAAAGAGCGCCAACAGCCTTAAACAAGTAACCATTTCGCTTGATCACCCAGCCATCAGAACACACCATTTAGAACACGAAGAACGCGACAATCAATTACATATTCATATTAATTCTGATTTGCCCGATTTTAGCCAAGAAAACATCAAGATTTCTGAAACTAGCTATAAGCATGACCTGATTATCACCTTAAATACGCCCGATCTTTCATCATTAGAAAAATTTTATGAAGATAACACTGAATTTTTCTTCAATGTACCCATTATCAATATCGACTATTCACCCGAGAATGAGCATTATGGTCATATCAATTTGATTAATATAACCGCCACCTCTGTCTCTGAAATCCTGTATGATTTAATTGATTCACTAGATCCAAGTCTTATGGATGAACAAATGGCTACGCACCTTCTAACTGGAATGATAGAAAAAACAAAGAGCTTTAAAATACCTACCATTACTCCAAAAAGTTTGAATATCGCCAGCCAACTTATGGCTGCTGGGGCTGAACGAGATTCGATCATAAAAAACTTATATCAAACACGATCCGTAAACACACTTCGTTTGTGGGGTAAAACACTTTTAAAGCTTGAGACAGACACCAGACAAAAAATTGCCTGGACCGAAATTACAGAACAGGATTTCTTTGACACGAGAACTGATGAAAAAGATCTTACGGGCGTTCTTGAGGAATTAATCAGCAACATCCCAACAGTGGAGCTTTCAATTATTTTCTTCCAAAAAGGCAACCAAACCTATTCCATCATCAAATCAGAAAAAGGCATTGATTTAAGGAATTACTTCAGCATCTACAATCCACAAGGTCAAAAGACTTTGATCAAATTCCCCTTCAATACCAATAAACAAAGCATTCTAGAAACCGCAGCACAGATAATACTTTAACTGATTCTTATCTCGACAAATAGTTTAATATTTGATATTATTCAATCACGTTTGATCCTTATAAACAGTTTCGCATGACCAGTGGGGTTTACCCCGAAGTCAAGCGGAGCTTGTACTTCGGGGCCTGTAGCTCAGCTGGTTAGAGCACCACTCTTATAAAGTGGGGGTCATGGGTCCGAGTCCCATCAGGCCCACCATTCTTCGCGCAGCGAAGAATGCCCTGCGTAGCTCGTAGAGCGAAGCATGGGCAACATATTCTGTTCTCTTCAATCTTCACGGCTGCGCTTCGAATGGCACGCCACTCAGTTTCTGTTCATGACAAAACGTATAATTTTGGCCATTACAATGAAAAATTTGGACGCTTAGCTCAGTTGGCTAGAGCGCCTCGTTGACGTCGAGGAGGTCAGTGGTTCGACCCCACTAGCGTCCACCAGTCTTTGCGAAGCAAAGACTGCCCTTCGTAGCCTAGGCGAAGAAGGGCACACTAAAAAAGAGACAGAATCTCTTTTTTTGATTGAAAAATACAGACAATTGTAATATACTAAAAACGCTTTCGCTTGCTCTGGGCTTGCCCCGAAGTCAGGCGAAGCCTGTACTTCGGGGCGGCTAGCTCAGCTGGTTAGAGCATACGATTCACATTCGTAAGGTCGCTGGTTCGATCCCAGTGCCGCCCACCACTCGTTGCGAAGCAAAGAGTGCACTGCGTAGTCTTGACGAAGAAGGGCAATGCTTTCGAATGACAAATTACCTTTTTTATCTAAATTTCAATCATTTACCCCGCCCCGCTGTTAAAGAACAGCGGGGCGGGGTTTTATTTAAATTTAGCCTAATTCCCTATTGACAAAAAGATAAAAGTATGCTATAATGGCTAGTTCGAAAGGACACAGTTACGAGAGTCAACCAACCCATTTGCCGGAGGTGCTACATGCCGCGTGAAACGATTGAGATTCCCATCACGGTCGCGGGACGCAAGATCACGGTGCTTACCCACAGCAACCCTCACCCCGACGAGTTGGCGTTCTGCTACATTGCCGAAGGCTGGGGAACTCCCGCCTTCCTGAAGCAGTACGCCCCCGCGGGCATCCTGGAGTCCGGTATCGGAAGCGGCCCCTTCAACGACCACATCCGGCCCGAGGATGAGACCAGCAGCGCCATGCTGCTGGCCAACGCGCTGCACGTCGAGCACACCCCGCAGCTCGCGGCGCTCCTGAACTACGTGCACAAGAACGACACCGGGGGCGGAGACCAGCGGTTCAACCTCTGCCGGGTGCTGACGCTCATGGGTCAGCAGAACATCCCGGCCACCGACATGCTGTTGTGGGCCTTCGCGGCCTTCGACGTCAAGGTCGGCGAGTTGAAGCCCAGCAACAACTGGAGCCTGCAGTACATCGCCATCTTGCTGGCGCAGGACCGGCGGAACTGGAAGAAGTGGCTCGAGCTCGGAATGCAGGCGGAGGTGTTCGCCCATTTCGACTTCGTCGAGACGGCGAAGAAGGACTTCGAGGCCAGTAGCCACGTCGAGACCATCCGCAGCAGCAAGGGGGACATCACCCTCTGCTCGGTAATCAGCGACTCCATGGCGATCATGCGCTACGCGCGCAGCCAGCACGGGGCCAACGCTGGTGTCGTGGTCAAGATCGACTCCCACGGCAACGTCGCGATCCAGACCGACCAGCGGCTGGGCCTCGACCTCGGTGACCTCGTCGCCATGATCAAGTTCGAGGAGCAGAAGCTCCGCGGCGAGATCCACTGCAGCGACCCGGACAAGCTGCGCGCCGACGGCACGATCGATGAGAACTGGGACCTGTGGCACTACGCGCACGGTCACAGCATCCTCAACGGCTCGCACTCGGCCAAGGGTATCACGCCCACGGCCATTCCCTTCGAGCGGATCCTCGAGATCGTCCGCATCGCGCTCGACCCCCGCGGCTTCGAGCCGGACTGCTCGGCGATGTGCCTCATGGGCATCTGCCCGGCCGCCACCGGCACGCCCTGCCGCCTCTTCCCCTTCGGCTTCGCCCGCTGCCGCGCCATCCGCGACACCCAGGAGTAGCCGAGTCCCCCGTCCCTCTCACGGGACAAGTCCTCACATCGACATCGGTGTGGGGACTTCTTTTTTACCTAATTTTCTTGTACTATTAAGATACTTATGTGCCTAACCTTACCTGCTCAAATCATAAAAATAGATGGACAAACCGCTCTTGTTAAAACACATCAAAACAAAGAGCAAGAAATTTTGATTAGCGCTGTCAAAGACATTCATATTAACGACTGGGTCATGATTAATGGTAATCTGGCCATACAAAAAATATCCAACAAAGAAGCTCAAGAATTATTAAGCATTCTAAAATAGTATGACCTCAAAACAAAAAGCTCTACTTCTAGTCTTTGGCACAGCCCTAATAAGCGGATTTTCTGTATTCTTTAACAGTTTTGCTACCAAAGTTATTACTAATTCAAATGTTTTAACTACCGCAAAAAACATCTTAGTCGCTTTAGTGCTTTCACTCTTCATTCTCACGCCAGTTGTTTTCAAAAAATTAAAACTTTTGCAAAGAAATGATTGGATAAAACTCGTTTTGATTGGACTAATCGGTGGGAGTATCCCCTTTCTGATGTTCTTCAAGGGTTTAAGTTTAACCTCCGCCATTAACGCTGGCTTCATTCACAAAACACTTTTTATTTGGGTCACATTATTAGCCATTCCTTTCTTAAAAGAAAAGCTTAGCAAAGTTCAATGGTTTGCCTTGGCTATTCTCTTACTTGGAAACTATTTTCTAGTCGGAGTAAAGACCTGGAAATTTTCGTATGCGGATCTTTTAATTCTGGGCGCTACACTTCTCTGGGCCGTTGAATTTGTCATTGCAAAAAAAATTCTAAAAAACATTGATGCTAAAATTGTCAGCTGGGGCAGAATGTTTTTTGGTGCACTTTTCCTTCTAGGTTATTTAGCTTTGACAAAGCAAGCCGCTGGACTTATTGCCTTAAATTCAACCCAATGGTTATGGCTAACAATTAGTTCTGCCTTTTTGCTAGGATACGTTCTTACTTGGTATCAAGCTCTGCAAAAACTCCCAGCCACAGTTGTCACCAGCGTTCTAGTTATCGCCTCACCAATAACGACCGCCCTAAACTCAATTTTCGTCACTCATAAGTACAATCTTCAACAACTCAGTAGTTCAGTCATTCTAATTATCGCAGCTATTGCTTTCACTTATGTCTTTAACCGACTTCATAAAACAGAACCAGCCACAGTCTAACGGGCTACTCACCTGCGCTCGTTATGCTTTCATGCCCAACCGGCTTCAATATTGTGGTGGACCAAATAATGAAGAACTTTTCGCTTATAATACCGAGAATGTCAGTGATCCTGGGTTATCTGCTTTATTAAAGGAATTTCAAACTCTTTTTCCTTATCTTCAATTAATTGCTGAATCGAATAAAATTAAAGATGTTTTCGATTCGCGCGTTGTCGAAGCATATTGGCTCGGGAATGAATTACTCGAGAATATTTCGATGAAACGATTATACACACATTTTGTTGATGGTTTGCATTTAAAAAAGAAACTCCAGCCAAAAGATTTAGAATTGCTCATGGGCAAAATTCCTCGGGGTGCAATTCCACATCACTGCTTTCATGTCTTAAACATTTATTTCAGAACTGGCCATTTGGCTGTTCCCCATACTCTTGAATCAATGGATAGCTGCCGCATTGGTTGGGGCAAAATCACAAAAGTTACTGAGAACGATTTAATTGTTGAGACACAAAGATTGGTTTACGAAAACAATAAATTAAAACTTTCAGAGACAATTGATAAAAACATATCTTTCAAACTTTTACACAAAAGTTTTTTACAAAATCCATCCATTGGAGATAATATTTCATATCATTGGGGCTGGGCTTGCGACAAAATTACTGATAAACAAAAAACAAATCTAAAAAAATATACCCAAGCTTGCCTGAATATTGCTAATGGACTAACAAAATTAAATTAGAGACAAACTGCGCACCTCCCTTTCCAAAAAATACTGAAGATATTTCTTTAAAAAAATAAAAAGTTCTTTATTCGAAGACTTATCGATACTTATTTCTTTTATAAAATCCTGATTTTGGATTTTTTTTATTGTCCCAAACATTTTTTGAGAAACATTCATCTCGCCGCCGTGACATTTTGTGCAGACGAAACCTTTATGATTGAAACTAAATCTTCTAACTGAATCAATTGGCAATGCGCACTGGACACAATTGTCTGTTTTTAAATCATAACCTAAAATTTGCAAAGATCGAATCATGAAAATATTAAGCAGCAATCTTTTTGTCTCATTATTCTCAGATGCAACCAACTTTTCTGAGAACCACTTCAAGAGTTGCCATAACGGTTTACTCGGAACTCCAACCTGGACAAAACGAGCAATTATTTCACGAACAGCTGACAAAAAATGGAATTCTTCCAATGTTTTAAATGGCCACGGCGACAATAAATAAGTATGTGTAATTTTATTTTGAACCTTTCCCTTAACAAAAAGTATCTCAAGCAAACCGACGCTAGAAAGAGGCCCCACCAACTTACTCTTCGACCTCCTGGCACCCGTAACAACCGCTTCAATTTTGCCAAAATCTTTGGTATAAAAAGAAAAAAGGAGATCATTCTCCCTCCAGTTTTTTTTAGTGAGGACAATCGCCTCTGTTTTAAAGGCTTTATCCATAATTACAATTTATCAAAGTAAGATTGCAGAATTTCTGAAGCTGCTAAGTCGTCATCATCTTGATTCCTATGGTTACGTCTTTCGATGTTTTTTTTGACAGCCACCTTAGTTGAAAGACGTTCATCTTCAAAACTGATTGGAAGATTTAACTTTTTTAGTTCTGTTAAAAAATTCTCAAAATCAGTTGATACAAATTCCGCTCCAGCCAAATTCCGCGGACGTCCAATTACTAAGCGTCCAATTTGCTCTTCCGAAATAATTTTTTCAAGATTTTGAATGGCCTCATTATATGTTTTAAACTTAATAATTTTAAAAGGTGTAGCGATTTTGATTCCATCGTCCCCAAGCGCAACGCCTAATTTACTTTTGCCCCAATCGAGACCTAAACAATTCATATTATTTAAAACCAATTACTTGAAATCCATATTTATCAACATCTTCATCTGTAAAAAAAGTTTGATCCTTTGTTTTAAGTACACAAGTCACTTCTTTTTCAATTGTTTCACCGGTGTATTGTTTTGTTTTTGAATCCCATTCACGAAGGACCAAAGTGTCGCCTGGGTGGCATTCCCAATCTGCTAAACGCAATTCAAAATTTTTGTCGCCACAAACAACTTTTGTAAAATATTCTGGTAATATTTTCTTTTCAATACGCATACTTATTCTGTTAAAACTTCGCAACCACGTTTTGTGACCACAATTGTATGTTCTTCATGAGAGCATAAACTATTATCTCGCATCACAACAGTCCAATCATCATTTAAAGTTCTAATTCGATAATCACCAAGACTAACCATCGGTTCTAAGGCTAGCACCATGCCTTCTTTAAGCTCTACCTTTAAACCATTTGTGAAATAATTTGGTATCGGTGGATCTTCATGAACCTCATGTCCAACTCCATGGCCAACTAAATCACGTACCACGCCAAAACCTTCATTTTCAATATAATCTTGAACTTTTCCGCCAATGTAATTTAGCTGTTCTCCTGGTCTTATTAACTTAATCCATAGCTGAAGAGCTTTCTTTGTGACCTTAACTAACTTTTCAACTGCAGGGCTGACTTTGCCGATTATAACCGTGGTAGCCATATCAGTGTACAGGCCTGTTTTTTTAGGATAACGCATACCTACGTCAAGACTAACAATGTCCCCGTCTCGCAAAATATAATCGTTAGGAATACCATGGACTAACTCTGAGTTAACCGAGGTACAAAGGGTCGCTGGGAAGGGGTTTTTGGGCCCACCATAGCCTTTAAATGAAGGTTCCCCACCAGCCTCCAAGATTAGACGTTCAGCCAAAGCATCAAGCTCTGCTGTTGTTTTTCCTGCCCTTGTCTCAGCTACAACTTGACGCAAAACTGAGGCTAATATTTTACCGCCTTGTCTTAATAGACTAATTTCATCGGGACTTTTTAAACGAATCATTTTAACTCTTTAATAATGTTATTTATTTCTTGATTTATAACTGGTATCGTTCTATCTCCATTAATCTTCTTCAGCAAATAGCCTCCATCAGTTTTATAAAAGTGTAGAACTTTTGCCGTTTGTAACAAATAGATTTCCTGTCTCTTAACAATAACATCTGACTTCGCATCAGCTCTCGTTTTCAAACGTTTGCCACAGCTATCACAAATGTTTTTTTTCTTGGGCGGATTATATTTTACATGGTATGTTTTTCCACACACACAGTAACGACGTCCCATTATTCTTTCAACAATTTTCTTCGTTGGCAAAGTAATCTCGAATACGACACGTTGAATGTTAGTCTTATCAAGTTCCATGTCCAAAGAAACGGCCTGATCAACATTGCGAGGGAATCCATCAAAAATTATATCCTTGCGGCTTCTCTTCAGCTTACCAAACATGATTTTAGAAACAATCTCATCTGGAGCCAATTGCCCTGAACGTAAATAAGCGGCCACTTCACGTCCAAGTTTCGTTTTATTACGAACCTCAGTACGCAAAATTTCACCAACAGAAAAATAATTAATATTATATTTACGAGTTAACAATTCAGCTTGTGTGCCCTTGCCTGATCCAGGAGGACCGATAAAAATGAACAATTTCCTTTTTTGTTTCATAGTATTTATTTAGCTATTTTAATCTTAACAAAAAAGCTGGTACCTGACCAGCTTTCTTTATTTAATTTACTAGAATCCTTCATAATCGCGCATGGTCATTTGCGCTTCGACTTGCTTAATCATTTCAATGACCACACTCACAACGATCAATAAACTTGTACCGCCAATAACCATCGAACTCATTCCAGTTGCGTTTTGCATCATAAGTGGTAATACAGAAATGATACCTAAAAACAAAGCTCCTGTTAATGTAATTCGACTGATTGTATTCTGTAAATATTGAGCAGTATGTGTTCCTGGGCGTATTCCAGGTATAAACCCTCCATTTTTCTGCAAATTTTCTGCAATTTGATATGGATGGAAAATAACCGCCGTATAAAAATACGTAAAGCCAAAAACCAAAATGAAATATAGAATTCCGTAGAATAATTGATTGTTAAACACGTTAATGATTGTCTGGGCAATATTATGAACAATAGCATTCTGCACCCGCATTAAAAACTGTGCAACCATCGGCGGAAAAAGAATAATTGAAATCGCAAAGATAATTGGGATAACACCCGCGGTATTAACACGAATTGGTAGATGAGTATTCATTCCGCCATACATTTTCATTCCACGTACGCGCTTAGCGTAAGATACAGGAATGTTTCTTTGACCTTCCGTAATAACTACAACCCCTACAATAGTGACTAATGCAATAATGCCAAAAATTACAAAATTTGTAACTTGTTGTTGATTAAAATTCAAAACAACCTCCGAAATCGCCTGGGGTACGCGTGCCACGATACCTGCAAAAATCAGCAACGAAATGCCATTACCAATCTTTTTCTCAGTAATAAGTTCACCAATCCACATTAACAACATTGTTCCGGCAGTAATGGTAATAAGCATGGCGCTCAAACTAAACCAATCTAAATTTTCAATAATTGGTTTAGGTGAATTTCTAAGCAAAGAAATCATGCCATAAGCCTGTAATATTGATAACGGTACAGTTGCAATTCGAGTATACAAATTAACTTTTTGACGACCTGCTGGTTCTTTCATCCATTCTTCTAATTTCGGGATAATCATGGCTAGTAACTGGAAAATAATCGAAGCTGTAATATATGGAGCTACGCCCATCATGACAATAGAAAAATTTTGCATCCCACCGCCAGAAAAGATGTTCATTAAGCCCAAAATCTGATTTGAAGAAAAAAAGTCTTTTAAGTTTACTAAGTTAATTCCTGGAATTGGAATATGTGCAGTAAGACGAAAAACCAATAACATGGCCAAAACAAATAAAATCTTATTTCGTAAATCTTTTAGCTTCCAGATTTGTGTTAGTTTTTCTAGCATAAATTTCTATTTTTTACACGACTTCTACCTTGTCTTCCTCTGGGTCTAAAAACTTAGCTCCGGCCTTTTCCAAAATTTCTCTAGCTGTTTTTGAAACCAATATAGAAGAAATTTCAAATTGTTGTTCTAGTTTAATCTCTTTTACATCAAGCAACACCTTAACAGGATCAACTGTGTTTCTAATTAATCCTTTTTCTAATAAAGTTCCTGGATTTACAATTTTTTCAGAAGTAAATTCTTTAACTAAATCGCTTAATTTAACAATTTGGTTCTTTGAGCGTGGGCTCTTCATGCCCTTGAATTTTGGCAAATTAAGTAAATTTTGTCTAAATCCTTTTAACTTTAAACCCTTCTTACCACCAGAACGTGATCGTTGTCCTTTGCTACCACGACCAGCAGTTGTACCGTGACCTGAAGCATTACCACGACCAAGATTTTTTCGGGTTTTATGTTTATTGCCTAAAGTATGTAATGTAATTTCCATATTATTTTTCCTCCTTCTTTATTGGAGTCTTTTCAACGGGCTTCTCTGATTTTGCCACAGATGTTTTGCGTACAGTGCGTGTTTTAAATGATGTCAACGCTTCAATTAAAGCCTTAACATTGCTAACTTTATTATTTGTGCCAAGAATTTTACCAACCACATTTGGCACACCAGCTAATTCTAATACAATGCGCATAGCACCACCAGCTTTAATACCAGTACCTTTAGGTGCTGGTTTCAATAAAATTAAAGCGGCTCCTTTTTTCAAAACAACTTGATGAGGAATTGTTTCATTAACAATCGGAACTTGTATCAGGTCTTTTTTTGCTTTATTTACAGCTTTTGTTACAGCAATAGTTACATCAGCGCCCTTAGCTAAACCAAAACCAACACGACCCTTTTTGTCGCCTAGAGCAACACAGGCGCGAAAACGCATTCTCTTACCACCAGCCATAACACGTGTAACACGTGCTAAATCCACAATCTTTTGTTCAAATTCTTGTGGCTCTTTTGAGGCTGAGCGTCGGAACTTGTCTCGTCCGCCCTCTTTACCATGTGTTTTTTGATCTTCCATATTTTATCTTATCTATTCTATATTTAAAATTTTAAGCCGCCAGCTCGAGCAGCATCAGCTGCTGCTTTGACGCAACCATGATATCTATAAGCACCTCGATCAAAAACAACCTGATTAATCTTTTTTTCTACTGCTCTCTTGGCAATTTCAGTTCCAACTGCCGTAGCAATTTCCATACCAGTCTTTCCCTTAGCTGCAACGTCCTTATCACTCGCAGCACAAAGAGTAATGCCTTTTTTATCATCAATAATTTGTAAATAAAAATGTTTTAAACTACGGAAAACAGAGAGACGTGGTTGTTCAGTCTTACCAATGATTTGTTTTCTGGTACGGTTCTTTCGTAAGATTACATTCAAACGTCTTTTTTGTTGTTCTCTTTGTGGCATATATTAATCTTTAGGCTGACTTTGCTGCAGTTTTACCCGCCTTGCGACGTAAAACTTCATCAGCGTACTTAATACCTTTACCTTTATATGGTTCTGGTTTTCTTACTTTTCTAATATTAGCAGCAGTTTCACCTACTAATTGCTTGTCTATTCCACTAATCGTAATAACATTATTTTCTACTTGGCATGAAATACCAGGTGCTAATTCAAAGTCAACTGGATGAGAATAGCCGACATTCAAAATTAACTTTTTAGGACCTTCAACTCTTGCCTTATAACCAACACCATTAATTTCTAATTTCTTTTCAAAGCCATTGGTAACACCAACAACCATGTTATTGATCAAACTTCGGAACAAACCCCAGAGAGCATTTTCATTACAATCTTCAGGCTTATCAACTGCTACAATGATTTGACCGTCTTGAACAGCAACCTTAACTAAAGGATGAATTTTTTGTGTTAAAGTTCCCTTGGGGCCCTTAACAGTAATCAAATCACCTTCGATTTTTACTTCGACTTTGTCTGTAAGTTCAATTGGTTTTTTTCCGATTCTTGACATATATTCTTTCTAACTTTTTAGTAAATCTCGCAAATTACTTCCCCACCCATCTTAGCACGCTTCGCCTCTCTGCCAGTCATAAGTCCACTAGAGGTTGATAAAATCATAACACCAAATCCATTTAAAACCGGCTTAATATCGGTGTACTTAATGTACATTCTTCGTCCTACAGTACTAATTCTTTTAATACTAGAAATTACAGACTTTGAATCAGTATATTTTAATCCCAATATTAACATCTTAGGGCCTTCTTCGCTAATACCAACGCTAGCTATATATCTTTCTTTTTCTAAAATTTTTGCAATTTCAAACTTTATTCTGGAATATGGAACCAAAACTTCTTTCTTTTTCGCCATCGCTGCGTTGCGAATTCTAGTTAACATGTCAGCAATAGGGTCCATCATAGTGTTTTACTTAGTCACTTAATTTATCATTAATAATTACCAACTACTTCTTGTTATACCCGGGATCTCACCACGGTCAGCTAATTCACGGAAACAAATACGGCATAAATCAAAGTCTCGCATATAACCATGTCGACGACCGCACTTCCAGCAACGATTAACCTTGCGTGTTGGAAATTTTTGCTTTCTTTTTGATTTTGCGATTTGTGCTTCTGTTGCCATATATATTATTTATTCTCTTCAGTTTTAAATGGAAATCCAAGATATGTCAATAATTCTCTGCCTTCAGCTGCTGTTTTTGCAGTTGTAACTACGTTTACTTGCAAACCATGTAAACGTTCAACTTCGTCTTGCTGTATTTCAGGGAAACAGATATATTCTTTTAATCCTAATGAATAACTACCTTTTTTATCGAAACCCGTGGTTGAAATGCCTCTAAAGTCACGTACACGTGGCAAAGTAATCTTGATAAGTTTTTCAATAAAATCCCACATCATCTTACCACGCAAAGTTACCATGGCACCAATAACCTGTCCTTCACGAATTTTAAAGTTTGAAATAGCTTTTTTAGCTAACGTCTTTACTGGTCTTTGCCCTGTAATTCTTTCTAAAGTTTTCACTACAGCCTCAATGAATTCTTTGTCTTTCAATGATTGTCCCATACCAACGTTAAGCACAACCTTATTCAAGTTTGGTACAGCCATTTTATTTTTATAACTAAACTTGGCCATCAATGCTGGGGCAATTATTTCTCGGTATTGTTTTAACAAATTATTCATAAATTTATATGCTAATCAATAGCTTCTCCACATTTTTTACAAATACGTACTTTTTTCTTGCCTTTAATATCTGAGTCTAAAAGACGGTATCCAACGCGAGTAGCCTTACTACACTTGGGACAAACCAACATTACATTGGATATTGAAATTGAGGTTGGCAATTCAACTCTTTGACCTTTTTCACCTTCACGTTTTGGACGAATATGTTTATAACGTAAATTCAATCCTTCAACGACTAAGCGTTCTTTCTCTGGTAAAACCGCAATAACTTTACCTTGGTTTCCCTTGGTCATTTTCTCGCCCGCCTTTGTCTTGCGGACGCGGTCTTTACCTTTTATAATTTGTACTTTGTCGCCTTTTCTTAACTTCATATCCAATATTTAAAGCACCTCTGGTGCTAATGAAATAATTTTATTAAATCCAAATTGTCTTAACTCTCTAGCTACTGGTCCAAAAATACGTGTTCCTTTTGGTTCTTTGGTCTTATTATCAATAAGCACAACTGCATTTTCATCAAAACGGATATATGACCCATCATGACGACGCACCTCCTTGGCAGTTCTAACCACTACAGCATGATGAACTTCACCCTTTTTAACCATACTATGTGGCTTGGCTACTTTGATGGTAATATTAACAACATCACCAATACGAGCATAGCGTTTTTTATATCCGCCAAGGACTCTAATACACTGGAGAATTTTGGCTCCAGTATTATCCGCGGACTTTAACATGGTTCTGTGCTGTATCATATAAAATATTACTTAACTTTTCTAACAATAATCCATTTTTTATCTTTACTCATTGGACGGCATTCTCGGATTTCAACCTTTTCACCTACCTTACATTCATTTTTCTCATCATGAGCCTTATATTTACGACTCACAACATATTGCTTTAAATACTTTTTGTGTCGGACTGTTCGAGCAACTAAAACTACAGCTGTTTTATCCATTTTGGTACTTACCACTTCGCCTTCAAAACGGCGGCTGATTTTTTTTGCTGCTTGTTCCATATAATTATTTTACTTCTTTTCTTATCTTTAAAATCGTTAAGATTTGAGCACTATTGATCTTCAGTTTTCGCATATCACGAACGTTCTTCATTTGCTTGCTGGCAACTTTAAAATTAAACTCTTGTCTTTTAACACAAAGATCCTTATAGAGTTTCTGTAATTCTTCTGTTGTTTTATCTTTTAATTCGCGCAGCTTCATATAATAAATTACTTAGCAATGAATCTTGTCTTAACTGGTAGCTTGTGTGATGCCAAACGCAAGGCTTCTTTAGCAATATCTTCTGCAACACCGTCCATTTCGAACATAATTGTTCCTGGCTTAACAACTGCAACATATTTATCAGGGTTGCCCTTACCGCCACCCATGGTTGTTTGTGACCCCTTAGAACTAACTGGTCTATCTGGAAAAATACGAATCCAGACCTTACCACCACGCTTAATATGACGTGTAATCGCTCGGCGGGAAGCCTCGATTTGTCGAGAATCAATCCAACCTGCAGTTATGGCTTTTAAACCATATTGCCCAAAAGAAATATCAACCATGCGGGTAGCAACGGATTCTCTATCACGTCCACGACCCTTTTGCCATTTACGATGTTTTACTTTTTTTGGCGTTAACATATCTTATTCTTTTGTAGTTTCTACTTTTTTTACATTAAAAATGTCACCACGGTAAATCCACACTTTAATACCAATAACTCCATAAAGAGTAAAAGCTTCTATCTGCGCATAATCAACATCAGCGCGGATAGTATGTAATGGAACCTTACCTGATAATAATTTTTCTGAACGTGCAATTTCAACTCCGTTTAAACGTCCAGAGATTTGTACCTTAACACCCTTAGCGCCAGCCTTCTCAACTTTATTGATAGCTTGCTTCATAGCACGACGGAAAGGGATACGCTTTTCAATATCCGCTTTAATACCCAAGCCAACAATTGTGGCATCAGTATTGACATTCTCTACTTCCTTAATATTAATATTTACGGCTATTTTTCTATCTTTCAAATATTGTCTTTTAATTTCCTTCTTTAAATCTTCTACTCCCACCCCACCGCGACCAATGATAACACCAGGACGAGCAGAAGTGACAATAACATTGACTTCTTTAGCAGTTCTTTCTATTTCAATTCTTGAAACAAACGCACCTTCTAACTTTTTATTTAAAAACTTCTTGATTAAAATATCTTGTTGTAAAAGATTACTAAAATTCTTACTAGAAAACCAGCGCGAGTCCCAAGTTCTCGTTTGTCCTAGTCGGAATACTTTTGGATTTATTTTTTTACCCATATTAAATGTTTTTTACATTCCGGTCTTTCTGCGAAAAACTTTCTTTATTAAACTTTTTTCACTACCCTTTCGCAAACCAGGATGCTTGGTACCCTTATATTCATCTTTCTTAATATCTTTTGTCTCTTTGACTTCATCTGCAATTACTTCTGTAGCAATTTGTTCTTTGCCTTTTTTCGTCTTGGTTTTTGACTTACTCTCTGGATTCTTTTCTGCCAAGATAATATCAATTATTGAAGTACGGTGTCTAAGTGGAGTTGCACGTCCAAAAGCTTTTTGCATCCAACGAAAATTTGTTGGACCATCATTTACGGTGATTCTTTCTATAAATAAATTGTTTTTTGTTAATTCATAATTATGTTCGGCACTAGCGATTGCTGAATCTAATAATTTTTGGACTGGTGCAACAGAACGTTTGTCCATGACAGCCAGTTTTTGCAAAGCCAATTCAACATCAAGACCACGCACTACCCCAGCAACGAGGCGGACTTTTCTTGGTGCAATGTGGATGTATTTTGCTTTTGCCTTTACTTGCATATCATTAATTATTTTTTAGTAGCTGGTTTAGCTGCTGGTTTGTTAACAACAGGTGCTGGCCCCTTAGACTGCTCTTTAGCCATTTTTCCACCATGTCCGATAAACTTACGTGTTAATGAAAATTCACCAAGTTTATGGCCTACCATGTTCTCAACAACGTAAACATCAAGAAAATCTTTTCCATTATGCACACCAAAAGTATGGCCTACCATTTCTGGAGTGATTGTTGATCTTCGAGCCCAAGTCTTGATAGTTTTCTTTTCACCTGGCTTCAGGTTTAAGACCTTCTTCATCAACTTAGGATCTATAAATGGCCCTTTTTTAAGACTTCGTGACATATTTAATATTTTCTTGATTATTTCTTGAGTCTCTTGTTCTGTCGTTTACGAACAATGAACTTGCTTGACTGTTTCTTTCTCTTTCTTGTTAATACACCAAGCGCTGGCTTGCCCCAAGGCGTCTTTGGATGTTTCAAACCGATAGGGTTATGACCTTCACCACCACCATGTGGGTGATCTACGGGGTTCATAGCTTTACCACGGACAGTTGGACGAATACCCATGTGGCGTTTACGACCAGCCTTACCTATTTTAACATGCATTTTCTCAGCATTACCAACCTCACCTAGAGTTGCCATACAATTCTTATCAATCATACGTACTTCTGAAGAAGGCATTTTTATTTGAGCGTACTTTCCTTCAACAGCCATAAGCTTTGCCCAGGCACCAGCTGTACGCACCAATTTTGCCCCCATACCCGCAGCTAATTCAACATTATGAATCAAAGAACCAACTGGAATATTTTCTAATCTTGTACAATTACCAACTTGGATCTTGACGCTTTCTTTTGATGATATTACTGTATCGCCAACTTGAATGCCTGCTGGTGCAATAATATATCTTTTTTCGCCATCAGCATATTGTAATAGAGCGATATGCGCAGTACGGTTTGGATCATATTCCAAAGCTTTAACAGAAGCAGGAATATTAAACTTGTCTCGTTTAAAATCAACCATGCGATAAAACTGCTTTGCGCCACCACCATGATGACGAATAGTAATCTTGCCTTGGGAATTGCGACCACCAGTTTTTTTGATAATCGAAATTAATCTTTTTACTGGTCGAGCCTTGGAAAGATTCGAAGAATCTACCACGCTCATTTGGCGTCGTGCATTACCGGTAGGTTTGTAAATTTTTATCGCCATATATTATTTCTAAACTCCTTCATAAACTTCAATCTTTTCGCCCTGTGCCAAAGTAACAATAGCTTTCTTATAGCTCTTGGTAGTACCCGATTTACGTCCATAACGAACCACTTTACCTGGGCGTCTAATTATATTAACCTTAACTGGTTTAACTCCATAAATGCCAAAAATTCTTTGTGCAACTGAATTTTTATTTGCTGTTGCAGGAACCACAAAGACATATTTATTCAACTGTGCTAAATCTGTAGATTTTTCAGTTATAAGAGGCTTCATAATAACACGATAAGCCAATGGATCATCGTGCTTCTTGGCCTTGTTATGATGAGCCAACAAAACCTCTTCCTTTTTTTCTTCAACTTTCTTTGCAACTTTAACTATTGGCTCTTTCTTATCAAGAGTTTCGTCATCAGTCTTCTTTAATATTTTATTTAAAAAACTCATACTTATTTACTCAAAAATGTTTTTTCAGTTTCTTTTAAGGCAGCTTCAACAAATAATACTCTATAGGCCTTCACGATATCATAAACATTTAAACTATTAGCAGCTATAAGTTCAATGCGTGGTAAATTATTCAATGCCCTTACGAGATTTTTATCCATCTTAGGTAAGACTACTAAACCACGGTTAAATTTCATTCCCTTCAATGCCTGTGACAACTCTTTTGTTTTACCCGTCACTGCAGTTAATTCATCAATAACAATTGTCTTTTCGTTTTGTGCTTTATCTGACAAAGCCATTAATAATGCTTTAGTACGAACCTTCTTGTTTATTTTCTTTGTAAAATTTCTATCTGTGTTTGGGCCAAATGTAACTCCACCACCTCTCCAAAGAGGAGAACGGATAGAACCATGACGAGCACGCCCAGTACCTTTTTGATTCCATGGCTTTTTTCCACCGCCACGAACCTCACCACGGTTTTTTGTGTCTGCAATAACTAAACGACGATTAGCTAGAACAGCTTCAATCGCCTGCTTAACCAAAATTTCGTTAACTGCTATTTCAAAAATCTTTGGGTTCAATTGAACCTCACCCTTTTCCTGCCCTTCTTTATTGTATAATTTGGCTTTAACCATACTTTGTATTAAACGTTGGTTTCTTCTTTCTTTTCTTCCTCAACTACAGGTTCAACAACCGGTGCAGCGGGTTTATTAATTTCAAAATCACCTTTGGCGCGCATAAATAAAAGTCCATTACGACAACCAGGGATAGAGCCACCAAGAAGTAATTTATTTGTATCTAAATCAATAGCTACTACTTTAAGATTTTTGACAGTTACAGATTGGTCACCCATGTGACCTCCCATGCGCTTACCCTTGAACACACGTTGAACGCCACCAGCACCAATAGAACCAGGCATTCTTTCTTGATCTTTATGTCCATGTGATTTAGGCATACCATGGAATCCATGACGTTTAACTACACCTTGAAAGCCACGACCCTTTGAAGTACCCACAACATCAACCAAATCTCCAACCTGAAACATACTAACGTCCACCTTTTGCCCTGGAGTCAGTTCGTCAATCATTTTATCTCCTTCCGGGAAGCGGCACTCTCGTATATGACGATAAGCAATATCTTTATTGAAAATCTTTTTCAAAAAGCCCAATAACGGTTTATTTGCTTTTTTGGCTGGGAGCTCTTCCCAAGCGAATTGAACAGCAGAATAGCCGTCTTTTTCAAGACTCTTCTTAGCAGTAACAAAACAGGGACCAGCAATAACAGAAGTAACTGTTTCGGCTGTTCCATCTTCAGCAAAGACTTGCTGCATCTCTTGTTTTTTGCCAATAAGGAATTTCATACTACTTGATAATCAAAAGACCGGACTTAAGTCCGGTCATGGGTTCTTTAACCACCGGTTTTATAAGTCGACTGTCTTAAATTTTTATATCGCGTTTCAAGTTGCTATTCTCCGCTCCTCTATGGTCGGCAACACAACACTTCGTGTAAACGGTTATTGCATCGCTAGCCCAGGGGATTTCGAATGTATTCTATTACATTTTTATTTCTATGTCAACCCCAGCTGGTAAATTCAAATTCATAAGAGAATCTATCGTTTTAGCTGTTGGGTTAAGGATATCAATAAGACGCTTATGGACACGCATTTCATACTGATCCCGGGCATCCTTATGAACAAAGGTAGACCGGTTTACAGTATAGCGTTTTTTCGCTACAGGCAAAGGTATGGGGCCTCGAATCTCTGCCCCAGTACGTTCACAAGCTTCCATAATTTTCTGTGTCGATTGATCAATAACCTTGTGATCATAGGCTTTGATTTTGATCCTAACACGCTGGATATTCTTGTCTATCTTCTCTTCTACCATGTCTGTTTATTTAATAATCTTATTAACAACACCAGCGCCAATAGTTTTGCCACCCTCGCGGATCGCGAAACGTTGCTGTTCTTCTAGCGCAACAGGCACAATTAACTTAATGTTCAAAACCACTGTATCGCCAGGCATAACCATTTCGGTTCCTGCTGGTAATTCTACCTCACCAGTAACATCAGTTGTTCTAATATAGAATTGTGGCTTGTAACCTTTAAAAAATGGTTTATGGCGACCGCCTTCGTCTTTTGATAAGACATAGACCTTGCCTTCAAATTCTGAATGAGGAGTAACTGAACCTGGTTTAGCAATAACTTGTCCGCGTTCAACATCTTCTTTTTTGACACCGCGTAAAAGGATGCCAGCATTATCTCCAGCACGACCTTCTTGTAATTGCTTATTAAACATTTCAATACCAGTTACCACGCTTTTAGCAGTTGCTTTCAAACCAATAATTTCAATATCTTCATTTACTTTTACCATACCACGTTCAACACGACCAGTAACTACAGTTCCGCGGCCTTCGATTGAGAAAATATCTTCGATAGGCATTAAGAATGGTTTATCAATTTCACGAACTGGTTCTGGAATAAATGAATCTACAGCATCAAGTAATTCTTGAATACATTTTGTAGCTTCTGGGTCAGAAGGATTTTCTAACGCCTTCAAAGCTGATCCACGAATAATTGGTGTTTCGTCCCCTGGAAATTCATATTTCTTTAATAAATCGCGAACTTCTTCTTCAACTAAGTCAATTAATTCTTTATCTTCAACTAAATCAACTTTATTTAAGAAAACAACAACTGATGGCACACCAACTTGGCGAGCTAACAAAATATGTTCTCGAGTTTGAGGCATAGGACCATCTGTTGCAGCTACCACTAGAATAGCGCCATCCATCTGAGCAGCACCTGTAATCATGTTTTTAACATAATCAGCATGCCCTGGACAATCTACGTGTGCATAGTGTCTTTTTTCTGTTTCGTACTCAACGTGAGCTGTAGCAATAGTAATACCACGAGCCTTTGACTCTGGAGCTTTGTCCAAGTCATCGATACCCTTGTCTTGTGCTACCCCACCCTTGCCTAACAAGTACTTTAAAATAGCGGCAGTTAATGTTGTCTTGCCGTGGTCAACGTGACCAATTGTTCCGATGTTTACATGAGGTTTAGTTCGCTCAAATGTTGCGGCCATTGTATATTTCTCCATCAGCGACCCCCACCTAAAGTAGGGTTTCATCCAGTCGCTTAAAATTAATTATTTAAAATTTTTACGTATATAAATTATATCACAATTTCTCTTTTTGGCAAGACTATTCTAGTGGTTCGACGTAATAACGTTCTTCCTCTTCGTCTTTATTATCAACAACAGCTTCTTTTTCTAGATTTTCAACCACTGGTTGTGTTTCTTTTTGCGTCGCTTGCCAACGCGCGATATCCTGGTTTATTCTATCTAACATTTCCTCTTCTGTCAACCCTTTTACCTGAGTAGACTGAGAAACAAGTCGCTCATATTGCTCGAAAGGTAAAACGACTAGAGAATCATTGCCCTTTTCATCAAAAATGATGACTTTATCCCCTGTTTTTTTTACTAAAGAAAATATTTTGGCCCATTTATCTGTCATCATAATATTTCTTTATCTATATTAACTTCTATTTCTTTTTGGCTTCGAGCATTTCTCTAAGGACATTACCTGGAACATCAGCATAATGTTTGAATTCCATTGAATAACTACCGCGACCCTGTGTAATTGAACGCAGTTGTGTGGCGTATCCAAACATTTCAGAAAGAGGTGCTGTAGCATCGATAACCTTAGTATTTCCTCTATCTTTCATTTCACTAATTTGAGCACGGCGAGAGTTTAAATCACCCACGACATCGCCCAAATATTTTTCAGCTACAACAACTTCAATCTTCATGATTGGTTCTAAAACAACAGGCTCAGCCTTACGTGCAGCCTCCTGGAAAGCCATTGAACCGGCGATCTTAAAGGCAGCTTCAGAAGAGTCAACTTCGTGGAAGGAACCATCAAAAACAGTAGCCTTAATATCTAAAACAGGATAACCAGCTAAAATACCACGACTTAAGGCTTCCTTAATACCCTTTTCAATAGCTGGAATATATTCACGTGGGATAGAACCACCCTTAACTTCATCAACAAACTGGAAACCACCACCACGTTCTAACGGTGCAACCTTAATCCAACAATGACCATATTGGCCACGACCACCAGATTGTTTAATATACTTACCTTCAGCTTCAGCTTCTTTCTTAATTGTTTCTTTAAAAGCAACCTGAGGTTTACCAACATTAGCCTCAACCTTAAATTCTCGTTTCATGCGTTCAACTAAAACTTCAAGGTGTAATTCACCCATACCAGCAATAACTGTTTGCATAGTTTCCTCATCTGTACGCACTCTGAATGTTGGATCTTCTTCAGCCAATTTTTGTAAAGCGATAGCCATTTTTTCTTGATCAGCCTTTGTTTTTGGTTCAATAGCCAAATCAATAACTGGTTCGGGAAAGGTAATCATTTCCAAAAGAACCTTATGATCTTCATCACAAAGAGTATGACCTGTAAAAGTATTTTTTAAACCGATAATAGCTGCGATTTCACCAGCATAAACTTCAGTAATTTCTTCGCGATGATTAGCGTGCATACGAACTAAACGTCCGACACGTTCTTTTTCTCCAGTATTTACATTAACAATATACGAACCTGATTTTAAAACACCAGAATAAACACGCACAAAACATAACTTACCCACAAAAGGGTCCGTTGCGATTTTAAATGCTAGTCCAGCAAAAGGGGCCGTATCATCTGGCTTAACAGTAATTGTTTTTTCAGGATCTTTAGGATCGATAGCTTCTAGCGGTGGAATTTCTAAAGGATTTGGTAAATAATCAACAACAGCATCCAATAGCTGTTGGATACCTTTATTCTTTAAAGCGCTACCAGTAGCCACTGGAACAATCTTATTATCTACAATAGCTTTATGTAATACTGGTTTTAATTCTTCAATTGATATTTCTTGACCATTTAAATATTTATCCATCAATGTTTCGTCATTTTCAGCAATCGCTTCAACTAACTTAGCGCGATATTCTTCTACTTTATCTTTCATGTCGGCTGGAATTTCTATTTCAGTAACCTTAACGCCCAAGTCATCTTCAAAAATATAAGCAACTCGAGTTAATAAATCGATAATGCCTTTAAATGTTTCAGCAGCTCCAATAGGTAATTGAATTGGATGCGCATCCTTAGTTAAACGGTCATGAATAGAAGCTAAGTCAGCATAGAAATCTGCGCCCATGCGATCCATTTTGTTAATAAAAGCAATGCGTGGCACATGATATTTATCTGCTTGATGCCAAACAGTTTCTGATTGTGGTTCCACACCAGCCACGCCATCAAAAACAACCACACCGCCGTCTAAAACGCGAAGTGAGCGTTCAACTTCAGCAGTAAAGTCAACGTGCCCGGGAGTATCGATTAGATTGATGCGGGTTCCTTTCCAAAAACAAGTCGTAGCGGCGGAAGTAATAGTAATACCGCGTTCTCGTTCTTGGTCCATCCAGTCCATTTCAGCGGCGCCTTCGTGAACTTCACCTATTTTATGTTTCTTGCCTGTATAAAACAAAATACGTTCTGAAACTGTTGTTTTACCAGCATCAATGTGAGCAATAATCCCAATATTACGGGTGTTTTCAAGGCTATATTCACGAGGCATACAATTTTAAAACTAATAATTTAATATTTAACCACGTGCGAAATGAGCAAAAGCACGATTGGCTTCTGCCATACGATGCACGTCATTTTTCTTTTTAATAGCATCACCTTCATTATTTAAAGCAGCAATTAATTCGTCAGCTAATTTCTTAGCCATTGGTCTGCCCTTTTTAGAAGTAGCAGCATTGATTAACCAATGAAAAGCTAAATAATATTTTCGTTCGCCACGAACCGGAATTGGAATCTGATAATTACCACCACCGACACGTTTACTCTTAACTTCGATTTGAGGTGAAACATTTTTTACCGCAAGATCAAAAACATTAAGAGCATTTTCGTTTTCTTTAGCGATTTTACCTGATTTAATTTGATCATCAATAATATTAAAACAATCGTAAACAATTTGTTCAGCGATTGATTTTTTGCCACGTTCCATGATGTAATTAATAAATTTAGCCACTAAAGTACTATTATACTTACTATCTGGCTTAATTTTTCTTTTTGGGGCTTGTTTTCCTCTCATAAGCAATAATTATTTAGTAGCTTTCTTAGTACCATAAAGTGAACGAGAATTCTTTCTTCCCTCTACTCCATGGGTATCATAAACACCACGTACAATATGATAACGAACACCTGGTAAATCGGCCACGCGTCCTCCACGGATCATGACGATTGAGTGTTCCTGTAAATTATGTCCTTCGCCTGGGATATAGGCAGTAACTTCTTGTCCATTAGACAAACGAACACGAGCAATTTTTCGGAGAGCTGAGTTAGGTTTCTTTGGTGTTGTCGTTGTAACTTTAACGCAAACGCCACGCTTAAAAGCAGCACCTTTTGGTAGCGTATTACGACGACGTTTGATTGTATTCAAAACAGTTTGCATAGCAGGAGACTTTGTCTTTTTGCTTGTGCTTTGGCGTCCTTTTCGAATCAATTGATTAGTTGTTGGCATAAATTATGTTCTCGGAAAATAAAAATTAGCTTAATTTAGGCTATAATAATTAACCACAGGATAGCACATGAAATAATATACGTCAAGAAGCTGACCCTGAAGATTTTAAAGTAAAATGCGATAAACAAAATTGATCACAACCGAAAAAATCGAGCCAAAAATATTAATATTCAAAAAATTGTCGAAAATTAGCAATAACATCAGAAAAAAGGGCCCCTGCGTTTCTAATAATTGTCTAAATGAGTAGTATTTTGACCCAGATAGAAAGGCAAAAAGGATCTTCGAACCATCTAAGGGTGGAAAAGGCAACAAATTAAACAAAAGCAAAACAATGTTTAACGAAATCAAAGTGAATAAAAACTGAAAAAGAAGATTATCAACTGAAACGAAATTTGAAATAATGATTAACTTCAAAGCTACACAAGAAATAATAGCTAAAATTAGGTTAGAAAATGGTCCTGCTACTGCCACTAAGGCTGGACCAAAACGTTGATATTTGAGATTATAAGGGTTAAATGGAACTGGTTTTCCCCAACCAAAACCAACCAGTAACAGCATAAAAAAACCAATCCAACTGACATGTGCCAGTGGGTTTAAGGTTAAACGTCCTTCATCCTTGGCTGTTGAATCGCCCAATAGAGTGGCCGCCAACGCATGAGAAAATTCATGAACTGTTAAAGCAATAACAATAGCGGCTAGCCAAGGAACAATGATGATCGGATTTTCGAAAAAATTCATTAATATCATAAAACTTGATAAATTATAACATACATGTTAGTATATGACCATCTAAAGATATTAACCTATTATATGTCAAGAATTTGCGAAATTTGCGGCAAAGGCCCAAAAGCAACAACTACACGCAGCCATTCTCGTATTGCTACCAAAACAAGACAATTTCCGAACATTCAGATAAAAACCATTGATGGCAAGAGAACAAAAGCTTGCACACGTTGTATAAAAACTTTAGCCAAGACAAAATAAAAAAATATTGGGACATCGGGAACAAAAATTTTTGTTCCCTACAGGCGTCTCAATATTTTTTTATTATTGCAATTCTATATTATTAAATTTGCCCTCTTTATGGATAATAAAGTGTGGCTTTTCTCCAAATTCCTTTTGCCAAGCACCCCAGTTATATATTTTTAACCTCCCCTGCTCTTCTGTCATTGGCAAATGAGTGTGCCCAAAGATTAATGTGTCTATATGCCGATAATTATTAATGCGTTCTCGAAAAGTATTCAACACTCGTTTTAAATCTAACCTATTTATCTTCATTAAATTCATAAAACGGATAAAAGCTTCATTGTCTATCTTCGCTAAACACTGATTCACCTTGTTTTCCACATAAGCGACTCGTCTAATCAAAAATTCCCAACGTTTGCAGGCATCATCAAATTCATGCCCATGGATAATCTTGACTCTTTCTCCAAAAGAACCAATGTATTTAAACTTTTGGCGGACCGTAAAACCAAGTTTTTTTAGAACATCAATATTAGGATCATGGTTGCCCGCGATAAAAACAACCTTACTTTTAAGCTTTTGCAAAAACTTAAAAAGCTGATCATATTTAGCCAAAATGTCTTTTACAGAACCACCTCGCCATGGGTCAAACGTATCTCCGCCAAAAATAACCGCATCAAAGTTGTCCTGTTTTATAGCCGCGACTAATTTATCTTGATAATTAAAAAGTACGTCACCCAGATGTGTGTCGCCAGTAACAAAGACATTATTGTACTTCTTTACCATATCACAATTACTATTACCATGATTAAAACAATAATTTTAATAGCCAACTAGAAAAAAGAACGAGGGCAACGTAAGTCAAGGAAAACAATACCACAAACAACAATTTTCTACCATAATCTTTAGAATGGATAGTCCAGGTCGATAGACCTTGAGATTTTAATCCAGCCAGAGTTGCCTTCTGTGCTTCATCTAAGCTCCTCGTTCTCGAGAAGAAAACAACTAACATAACTGCAAATATACTAAAAAGATTAAACCAACTTAATAAACCATACTTTAATAATTTACGACGTGATTCCAATCTTCCCCAAAACGCAATCCAAGCAGCAAAGATGCCAGCCAAGAACGAGCAAATCAAGAACAACGGTATAAACGTAAACCAGAAAGATCGTCCCAACAACTCAAGTGCTGACAGCTTTATACTATTATTTGGTGTAAACCAAAGATCTTGTGTAAAAAGTTTCGATGGTGCCTTCAAGGTAACTTTTGTATACCGTATTGATGTCTGATTTTCCCAACCGAATAAATTCTTCGGAGTACCATAAGTATCATAATATGAAGATTCATAATAATAACTTGTCTCAACATATGGAGCTATATCCTTATATGTTTGCGGATTTACATAACCAACAAGACGAATATCGGTCGGAATAACCTCACTACCATAGACGCTCGTTAACTTTAACGGATAAAATGCCTTGTCTGTTGGAAAACTCACAAAAACACCACGAACATTATTTTCATCACCGCTATAATCAGAATAATAATCTTCAATGAGCAATTCTGGCGATTGTAGTAATAAATCTACTAATTTATTTTTGAACTCTGTATTCATGATTAGATAATCGCCTCCAACATGAGAACCCTGGTAAACAGCTGACGTATAAGCAGCATAATTATCAGGAAATTGAGCTTGAATAATCTTTAAAAAATCCTTTTTTATGCCATGAGACTCTTGGAAATAATTATTAGAAAATCGGAGCAGTTTATCTTCAATCTCCTGTCGACTTTTGTCTGGCTTATTTTGTGTTGAAATCCAAGAAACCACAAAAGAAAAATCCTTCCCAACATATTCATCTAATGCTGGAATACTTCCACCCTTAATGTTCAAATTCTTTTCTCGTAAATACTTAAAGAGACCGACTGAGGTTCTGGCGGTAATAATCTGGGAAGTAATGCCTTCTTTTTCGATAGTTTCATAAACGACTACGTCAGACGATTTCTCCTCTGCTGCGCCAAAACCCGCCCCGCCCAACGATGCACCCGTCCCACTAGAACCATAATATCTGTGACTTAACGCAAACGGGATGGCATAAACTTGTAAAGCCAATAATCCACGTCTAGAAATATCAAGTTCTGATTTTGCACTGTCGCTTAATTCTTGTCCACGAAGATTCGGAATATCTTCGACCACATCAATAACTATTTTTTCTGGCTGAGCAGGTACAGGAAAAAGCCAAACAGTATCAGCTTCAACAGATTCGAAACCCACATTCAAAAGCATTTTTTGTGTTCCATTTTTAAATTCAATAATTGCAGATTGGCTAGACTCTTGATTATAGTCCCAACGATCATCGTATGGTCCGGGGATAAAAGCGGCGCCATCAGCTAAAGTAATTTGTGGCAATAAAAGTAAAGCCAAAATAGCCACAAACGCAAAACGTTTTAACATAGTGTTGATTTATTTGGTTATACTTCTATTATAACTCACTCATAAGAGTAAGCAATGATGTCTTGCACAATTCTTGCGCTTTCGATTCCACGTGATATACTTAGACAGTAAAATAGTTAGAAAAACTAAGTATGCCCACACAAAGCACAGAACAGTTAATCGAAACCATCTTTAATTTGAAACGCCTCATTTTTTCACAACTCCAAAAAACCACCCAAATATCAGCAGAGAAAATGATTCAATTCGAAGCCTTGTCTTTTATTCACAGCAAGGAGAAGACTCAAATGAAGGACCTGGCTCGTCTTTTTGGTATTACGCCCCCCTCTATAACTTGTTTCATTAATAAACTAGAAGATCAAAACCTACTTTCTCGCAAGCACGAAAAGCAAGATCGCCGTAACGTTTATCTAGAATTGACGAAATCGGGAAAAAAATTTCTAAAAACGATACAAAAGAAAATGGAAAACAAAATGATCGGCTTCCTCTCACCTCTAAATGAAAAAGACAAAAAAGACTTAATTAATATATATCAGAAACTTTTTAATTATTACGAAACTAATAAATTATGAACCTACCAAACATTTTAAAAAAGAAAAGCTTTTACATCATTCTGGGGATTATTCTAATTATAATTATTGGGGGAATATTTTTATCACAAAAGAAGACAGTACCTGTTTATACTACTGTTATTGCTGAAAAATCAAATTTAAAACAAGAAGTTAGTGTCACTGGCACGGTTAAAGCAGCCAATAATGTTGAGTTAGCATTTGAAAAACCAGGCAAGGTCGCAAAAATTAATGTTAAAGTTGGCGACACCGTAAAATCTGGTCAATTACTAGCCAACTTAACTAGCAATGATTTATTTGCGCAAAGCAGCCAAGCCGGAGCTTCGCTAGAAAGCAGCCGCGCACTTCTGATGAACTATGAATCTGCGTTAGCGGCGCAACAAGCGAAATTGAATGAACTCAAAAGCGGCACCCGTCCAGAAGAAATGGTCATTGCTGAAGAAACTGTCACTAGTGCCCAAAACAGCTTAGCTGATGCTCAAATTGCCTATGAGAATGCCAAAACAAAAGCTGTTACTGATTTGCAAAAACAACTCGAGGTTACTAATGCAGGCTTGAGCGATGCAGTAAACGTTGGTCTCTCTGCTTTATTTACTATTACCGATATACAAAGTACTTATTTTGGAGATTCCACACCAGAAGGAACACGTCTCGCCGATGCGAAAAACTTTGCCGTAGGTTCATTACTCGGTGGTTACAATGCTGGAAGAATGAGTAACTCTGGGTTAAACAGTTTGAATGGTGGAGCCAAAGGACTTGTTAATACTGCCTTCCAAACTCCAACTGAAGAAACTATTAATGCCGCTTTAACTGCAACTAAAGCAGCCATGCAACAAGTTCGTCAAACCTTTAATGCTATTTCCCTTTCCCCTCTTTCTACAACCGACATCAGCAGTCTCAACACACAAAAAAGCTATGTCGATGCACAAATAACATCTATTGCCACCAATGAGAATGCTATCAAAGCGCAAAAAGCAACTAATACTTCAACAATTGCCACCGCTTTAGCTGCAGTCAACACTGCACAAAGCGCATTACAAGCAGCGCAAAACACACTACTGCTCAAACGAGCCGGTTCCACCCAAGAACAAATTAATGCTCAAGAATCCCAAGTACGCTTAGCTGAAGCCAATGTTAAATCTCAACAAGCTCAAATAAGATATGCCCAAGCTAATATTGGAAACATCTCGGCTCAAATTGCTAAGAACAATATTGTTTCCCCTATTGACGGGATTGTTGTGATGCAAGATGCTAAGGTCGGTGAAATTATTCAATCAAACACAACTGTTATTAAAGTTATCTCTGACAATAACTTCCAAATCGAAGCCAATGTGGCCGAAGTTGATATCGCCAATGTAAAAATCGGTGATACCGCCTCAGTAACACTTGACGCCTTTGGTAGCGACACCAAATTTGAAGCAAAAATAATTTTAGTTGATCCCGCAGAAACGATTATCGATGGGGTTCCAACATATAAAGTAACACTTGAATTCACAGAAGAGAATGAAAACATTAAATCTGGGTTAACCGCTAATGTTGATATTTTGACAGCGGAAAAAAATGAAATTATTGCCATCCCTCAACGCGCCATCATCAGAACCAATGGCGACAAAACTGTTAGAATTCTAAAAAATACCACCGATGTTCAAGAAGTAAAAGTCACGACAGGAATTAGAGGCACCAATGGCAACATCGAAATCCTTGAGGGTATTAACGTAGGCGATGTTATAATTGTTTCTTCTACTACTAAATAATATGACTTTAATTGAAGCTAAAAAATTACAGAAAACTTACGAAAACGAAGACGTTAAAACCCTCGCTCTAAAAGAAGCCAGCTTTACCATTGATAAAGGCGAATTTGTGGCTATTATGGGGCCATCAGGCTCAGGTAAATCAACCTTGATGCACATTATCGGATTCCTAACGAAACCAACAGGCGGCCAATATATTTTTAAAGGCCAAAACATCGAAAAATTAACTGATGATGAAATGGCTGATATCCGTAATAAAGAAATTGGTTTTGTTTTCCAAGCCTTTAATTTATTACCACGCACTTCTGTTTTTGAAAATATTAAACTTCCCTTAATTTATAGTAAACAACCAGTTTCCAAACATAATGCGCTCGCTTCAATCGCCATTAAAGAGGTCAGCTTAGAACATCGCCAAGACTATTTATCAAACCAACTTTCTGGTGGAGAAAAACAACGTGTTGCGATTGCACGCGCCTTAGTTAATGATCCAGATATTATTCTCGCGGATGAACCAACCGGCAACCTCGACTCCAAAACAGGCGGACAAATTATGCATCTTCTGCAAGAACTGAACGAAAAAGGAAAAACAATCATTATTGTCACACACGAAAATGACACGGCCGAACACGCCAAGCGTATTATTAAAATTAAAGATGGTGAAATCATAGCAGACCAAAAAATCAATCAACGTAAATCTGCATCAGGTGAAAGTGAATTAAAAAAATAACATGCTTCTACGCGCTACAGTTAAACAATCCTTTACTAACTTACGCAGCTATAAAATGCGTTCTTTTTTAACCATGCTTGGAATTATTATTGGGATTTCTTCTGTTATTACTATTACCTCTGTTGTGGCTGGAGCTGAAAGTTTAATTACCAACCAAATCCGCGGCATTGGCTCAAACGTTATCGGTGTTCTTCCCGGAAAATCCGACGAAAACGGCCCTCCGGCCGCTGTCTTTGGTGTTATCATTACATCATTGAAAGATTCTGACACAGAGGCCATTAAAAAAGAAATTCCAAATGTTGTAGCTGCTTGCTCTTATGTCAGCGCAACCGAAACAGCTACCTGGGAAGATCAAAAAACAGTCACCCCAATTTATGGCGTCTCTGCTGACTACCCCCTCATAGCTGATTCTAAATTAGAATCTGGTGATTTTTTCACCGAAGAAGATAAAAAAACTAACGCCACCGTAGCCGTTATCGGTTCGCAAATAAAAGATGATTTATTTAAAGGGGTTGATCCGCTAGGTCAAAAAATTAACATCAAACAAAATAGTTTTACGATCGTCGGCGTCATGGCTCCACAAGGTACTTCTGGTTTCCAAAATGTTGATAACATGGTTTTTGTCCCAGTAACAACTGCACAAACAAGAATCTTGGGCATTAAGCATATCGGATTTATGCGCATCAAGGTTGATAATGAAAACAATGCTAATTATGTTGTTTCCGAAGTAGAAAACATGTTAAGAAACAGACACAACATCAAAGATCCAGGCAAAGACGATTTTTCTGTTCGCAATACTAATGATGCCCAAGTAATGCTGGGTACGATTACAAACTCTCTCCAATTTTTTCTTCTGGCTATTGTTTCAATCTCTTTGATAGTCGGCGGTATTGGAATTATGAATATTATGCTGGCGGCGGTCACTCAAAGAATTAAAGAAATCGGTTTACGTAAAGCCGTAGGCGCAAAATCTAAACAAATTATTTATCAATTTTTATTAGAGACTTTAGTTATCACAACCTTGGGGGCGATCGTTGGGATTGTTATTGGTGTTCTTCTCTCGTATATTATCTCAATCATTGTCAACAAACTCGGCTATGATTGGACCTTTGTGATCACCTTAAGCTCAATTATTCTTGCGTGTTTTATGTCTTCACTTGTTGGTTTAATCTTTGGATTATACCCGGCCAGGAAGGCCGCCAAACTAGACCCAATTTCAGCTCTTCATTATGAATAAAGAATTACTCATCAATTCAGTTAAAATTGCGCAAAACGCCCTGAACAAAAACAAGGGGCGAACTTTATTAACAATTTTAGGCATAGCGATTGGCATTACAGCTGTGATTTCTGTTTTATCGATTGGGCAAGCAATTAAACAATTTATTGTTGGAGAAGTGCAGGCTTTTGGAACAGACTATATCCAGGTGGAGGTAAAAACTCCACAAACATCACATACCTCCAGTGAAAATTCTTTCAGCATGGTGGGAGGCTCTGTAATTACAACTCTAAAATTAACCGACGCTGAAGCAATTGCCAAATTACCCAACGTTAAAAACTATTATGCCGCTGTCATGGGACAAGAAATTTTGAGTTATGAAAACGAATTTAAAAAAGCAAATCTTTTTGGCTGCGGCGCCAGTTTTATTGATATTGATACCAGCGAAGTTGAATTCGGACGTTTCTTCACAGACGAAGAAGATCGTACTTTGAGCAAGGTGGTGGTTTTGGGCTCAAAACTAAAAAATAATCTTTTTGGGGACTCCTCCGCGGTAGGTGAATCCATAAAAATTGGTTCAGAAAAATTTCAGGTCATTGGTGTTTTAAAAGAAAAGGGTGCCAGCTTTGCCCTGGATATGGATGGTATGGCTTTTATCCCCGTTCAAACCATCCAAAAACGTCTTTTGGGTATTGATTATGTTAGTTTTATTTTAACTCAGGTAAATAATACAGCTCTGTCCTCTGACACGGCTGAAGATATTACCTTAACTTTACGTGAACGCCATAAAATAACAGACCCAGATAAAGATGATTTTGCCATCACAACTATGGAACAAGCTATGGACATGTTGGGAACAATTATCTATGGCATTCAAATTTTACTTTTAGCGCTCGGTTCCATTTCCCTCATTGTTGGCGGAGTTGGGATCATGAACATTATGTATGTCTCGGTAACTGAACGCACTCCAGAAATTGGCCTACGCAAATCACTTGGAGCCAAAAATAAAAATATTTTATGGCAATTTTTAGCTGAATCAGTCATCGTCACCTCGATCGGCGGCTTAGTAGGTATTGCCGTTGGCGTTCTTCTCTCATACTTAGTTTCTGTAGTGGCGCAATTGCTAGGCTATAATTGGGACTTTTCTGTTTCTTGGAAAGGAATCTTTGCCGCTGTGTTTATGTCAATTTTTGTCGGCTTAATTTTTGGTCTTTACCCAGCGCAGCAAGCCGCACACAAAAATCCAATTGACGCCTTGGGACACGAATAAATAATAATTTTAAAAGAGCTGAGGGGGGCTCTTTTTTTGTTTTAAATATCCTTACCCTTCTCTCGGCACTATGATTAATTATGATTAAATGATTCTCCTGATTAACACGAAACCAAAATGCAATTAACTTGACAGTCATTTTACAAGTGGTACACTATACCTGTACCCCAGGTATGGGTATTAATTAATAATAACTTATATTATGACCGCACAAAAAGCCAAAGCCCTTATCAGTTTTAAAAAAGCCAACAGTCTCACCGCTAAAATAATCAAAATGATAGAAGGTGATGAATACTGCATTAATATCATGCAACAAAATTTAGCTGTTATCGGTCTTTTAAAGTCGGCTCACCAACTTTTAATGGAAAATCACCTCCAAACCTGCTTCAAAAACGCTATGGCAACAAAGAATGAGAAACAGAAACAAAAAATGACCCAAGAGATTTTAACTGTTACTAAGTTATTCAATAAATAAACAATTATGTCAGAAAACATAAAACGGAAAACATATTTTGTAAAGGGCATGCATTGCTCCGCCTGCGAAATCTTGGTTGAACGCGAGCTATTAGAAGAAAAAAACATCAAGAGAGTTGACGCTTCAATCAAATCAGACTCAGTCTCCATCGAATACACTGACAATGCCCCAAACGTAGACAAACTAAACCACAAATTCAAAGAAGCCGGTTACACTTTTTCTGAAACACCTTTTGAAAGCTCTAAAATGAGCCTAAAAAAAAATTATTGGTGCTGTCATCGTTGCGCTTGGCATTATAATTTTATTTCTTGGCTTAAATAAGTTGGGTTTATCGGGACTGGTCAATGTCAATGCAGATTCTTCCCTGCCCTTCTTCTTTGTCTTTGGATTAATTGCTGGAATTTCTAGCTGTGCAGCCTTAGTTGGCGGGTTAATATTATCACTATCAAAAAAATGGGATGAGGAAAAAGCTAAAAAGGGATTACCGCCCCACCTTACATTCAACATTGGACGATTAATTTCATATACCTTTTTAGGATTAATACTCGGAACACTCAGTCAAACAATTCGCTTATCATTACATTTTGCACCTGTTTTTGTAACCATAGTTTCTGGACTGATGATCGTTTTTGCCTTGCAAATGCTGGGGGTCAAAGCCTTGGACAGATTCCGATTTACTCTACCCAAATTCATTAGTCGACGAATTAAAACATCCGAGAAACCAACTTCAAAATACTCTTCATTCCTTTTGGGTGCAGCAACTTTCTTTCTCCCCTGTGGATTTACTATAACAGCTCAAAGCATGGCCCTGCTTTCAGGATCAGCTATACAAGGGGCTTTAATTATGCTCGCTTTTGCACTCGGCACACTCCCTACTCTTTTAATTATTGGCTATTCAAGTGAAAAATTAGTCCAAAATAAAAAACGTGCCGCTATCTTTATGAAAGTAGCTGGTATTCTTGTTTTATTCTTTGCGCTCTATACGTTCAATGCACAGCTCAATGTTCTAGGTGTTACTAGTTTTAACGATCTTATAAAAAAAGAAGCGCCGAAATCAACCGAAATATCTGGCCTCGCGCCAATCGTCAACGGGAAACAACTTTTAAAGATGAATGCTGCCTCGTCTGGTTACACACCTAACTCGTTCAAAGTAAAAGTTGGCGTGCCTGTTCGTTGGGAAATAACTGACACTGGAACCAGCGGTTGCACTAATGCTGTAATTGCCAAAAGTTTTTTCTCGGACGAGATTCAACTCACCCCCGGTAAAACAAGTGTCAAAGAATTCACTCCGACTAAAGTTGGTAAATTTAAGTTTAGCTGCTGGATGGGCATGATTTCTGGCATTATCGAGGTCGTCGATCCTAGCAATACTTTAAGCTCAGCTCCGCCAACAACAAATACTGCGGTCGCTTTTTCTCCTTCAGGTGCTGAATCACTCGGAGGGGTTTGCAACATGGGTTCTGGTTGCAGTTGTGGAGGGAATAAATGAATATGACAAACACAATTTCTAAAACATATAAAATCTCGGGCATGCATTGTGCCTCGTGCGCCGCTAATATTGAGCATCAGCTCAATAAAACTCCAGGAATTAATAAAATCAATGTTAATTTAGTCACAGAACAAGCTTTTGTCGAGTATGAAGGCGCGCAAATCACGGAAGATGAAATTAGAAAGGTAATTTCGGATCTTGGATATTCTGCAAATGATTTACAATTAAACAATCGAACCCAGCACCACTCACTACGTTCGGATGCTGGGCAAGCAAAAAAACTTAGAAATCGTTTTTTCCTCTCATTAATATTCAGTTTACCCATAATTTATTTGGTCATGGGCGGAATGTTTGGTTTACCACTGCCAGCAATTTCAGAAATGCTAAATCTCCTAATTCAAATCATTCTTTCAACAGCCGTTATCATTTCTTGCTTTGATATTTGGTCTCGCGGCAGCAAACAATTGATTAAATTACATCCAAACATGGATTCTTTAATCTTTTTAGGAACGTCCGTTGCTTATTTTTATAGTTTAATCACAGTCATCCTAATTTTATCAGAAAAAATCGCCATGACTCACCTCTATTTTGAAAGCGCGGTATTTATTCTGGTCTTTATTTCTTTAGGAAAATATTTAGAAGCTATTACTAAAGGTAAAACTAGCGAAGCCATTAAAAAGTTAATCGGACTACAACCAAAGGAAGCGACCGTTATTCGTGATGGCCAAGAACTGAAAATAGCCATCGAAGCTGTTATTATTGATGACATTGTTATCGTCAAACCAGGCGAAAAAATTCCCACTGACGGGATTATCATTGATGGCTATTCTGGAGTTGACGAACAAGCCATCACTGGTGAAAGCATCCCTGCAGAAAAAAAAGTTGGTGATTCTGTTATTGGCGCCACTATCAACAAAACAGGCGTTTTAAAAATAAAAGTCACCAAAATCGGTGCTGACACCTTGCTGGCGCAAATAATTAAAATCGTTGAATCAGCTCTGGGTTCCAAAACACCTATTCAACTCCTCGCCGACAAAGTAGCCTTCTATTTTGTGCCAGTTGTTCTTGGAATTGCCTTAATGGCACTAATTATTTGGATTATTTTAGGGCAATCAATTTCTTTTGTCTTAACTGTTTTCGTCGCTGTCCTCATCATCGCCTGTCCTTGTGCCCTCGGACTCGCCACACCAACAGCAGTCTTAATGGGAACAGGACTAGCTGCAAAAAGAGGCATACTAATAAAAAATGGTTCAGCACTCGAAACAGCCAAAAGCGTTAATATGGTTGTTTTTGACAAAACAGGAACATTAACTAAGGGCGAACCTGTTGTCACTGAGATTGTCAGCTTTAATGAAAAATTTAATGTGCTTAGAATTGCTGCTTCTGTCGAAAAAAATTCTGAACATCCCCTAGCCCAAGCTGTGGTTAACAAAGCACAAGAAACAAAAACTGAATTGTTCGACGTCACTGACTTTCAAGCCATTCCCGGACATGGAGTTATCGCCGTTTCCAAAGCTACCAAGGAAAAGATTTTACTCGGGACGCGTAAATTGATGCTCGAAAACAATATTAATGTCGATAATTACAAACAACAACTTGAATTACTCGAAAACAAAGGGCAGACGGTTCTGCTTTTGTCCCTTGATAAAAAACTAATTGGTTTAATTGCTGTCGCAGACACATTGAAACCACATGCCAAAGAAGCGATCACACGTTTACATAAAATGAACATACAAGTTGCCATGATCACTGGCGACAATAAACGGGTTGGACAAGCCATTGCTGACGAAGTTGGAATCGATCAAGTTTTTGCTGAGGTTTTGCCTAATGGAAAAGCCGCTGAAATCAAAAAACTTCAAGACTCTGGCCTCATAGTGGCTATGGTTGGCGACGGAATTAACGATTCCCCCGCACTCGCCCAAGCAAACCTCGGCATTGCTCTTGGCTCTGGCACAGACATTGCTATTGAAACTGGCGCTATTGTTTTAATGAGGAATGATTTACGTGATGTTATTGCGGCCATTGATCTTAGTCGCTACACCTTAACAAAGATCAAACAAGGCCTATTTTGGGCCTTTATTTACAATCTAGTAGGCATCCCTGTCGCAGCAGGTGTCCTCTTCCCTTTTACTGGTTGGCTTTTGAATCCAGCCTGGGCGGCAGCCGCGATGGCCTTTTCTTCGCTCAGCGTTGTCTTGAATGCGCTAAGCATGAAATTATACCGAGGGAAAATGTAATTAACCAATTATTTACCTTAATTTACTAAGAGACGCTTTATGGACAAGCCTCTTTTGTGTTATAATATAAACAGAAATAAATTTTTACTTATGGCTATAACAAATGATGAGTTTGTTAAAATTGTTAAAGCTCAAAAATCAATAAAAATACCAGATTTAGAAAAACATCTCAAAGAAGCAGAAGTTGAGAATATTTCTCTTTTTAATTATTTGATTACCAACGACTTACTTGATGAAGAAAAAGCTAATGACGCTATTGCTGAGTCTTTTAAAATAAAACATGCTAAATTAGCTGGCGAAAAACCATTTCAAGACAGTTTTCAATATTTACCCGAATTAGTGGCCCAAAAAGAAGGCGCTGTTATCTTCAAAAAAGATCACAGCGGGTACCATCTAGCAACCTGCAACCCACAAAATACTGCTTTTATAAAAAACTTAGAGAAAAGACTTGATCAACCGCTTGTTCTCTACTATGCAGGCGAAGAAAACATTAGAGAATATCTTAATAGTCTCCCCTTACAGTCTAGCGACAAGGATCTCAACAAGTTGATTGAGAGTGCGAGCATGTCTAGCGAGAAAATTTCTCAAGCCGAAGATCTACCAATCATTAATATCGTAGAAAAAATACTTATTTTAGGTTACGAGAATAAGGTTTCTGATATTCACATAGAACCACACGAAACAAAAACCGACGTCCGCTTCCGCATTGATGGTATCATGCATGACATTGTTGAAATACCAAAAAATTTACATGACCTAATTGTTACCCGCCTCAAGATTCTATCTCGCTTACGAACAGATGAACACCGCGCCGCCCAAGATGGGCGCCTCCGCTTCAAGTCAGGTGATAAAAAAATAGATGTGCGTATTTCTATCGTCCCAGTCATCTACGGCGAAAAAGTGGTCATGCGTTTACTCTCGGAAAAAGCGCGTCAATATGATTTAGAAAATTTAGGTTTGAGCAAAAAGAATTTCAAAATCTTACAAGATAATATTAATAAGCCTTGGGGCATGATTTTGGTCACAGGACCAACTGGCGCGGGAAAAACCACCACTCTTTATTCAGTTTTAAAAATTCTTAATACCCGCGAAGTTAATATTGCGACCATTGAAGATCCAGTCGAATATGACATTGAAGGCATCAACCAAATTCAAGTCAACACAAAAACTAACCTTACCTTTGCCGATGGACTACGCGCGCTGGTGCGTCAAGACCCAGATATTATTATGGTGGGTGAAATTAGAGATAAAGACACTGCTAGCATTGCCGTCAATTCTGCGATGACCGGACACTTAGTACTTTCGACACTACACACTAACGATGCGCCAACAACTCTCCCCCGCTTAATCGACATGGGAGTAGAACCTTTTCTTGTTGCTTCAACTATCAATATTGCGATTGCCCAACGCCTTGTTAGAAAAATATGTACCAACTGTCGCACAGAAACAAAAATGGATGCAGAAACCATAAGCTTAATTCAGAAACAACTTTCCCCAGACTTAGTTAAACGTTTTAATTTAGACAAAGCAGGCACTAAGGTTTATTCAGGTAAAGGTTGCCCTAAATGTCAGAATACTGGTTACACTGGTCGTATTGGTATTTTCGAAATTCTAGCCATGGATGATGAGATCAAACACATGATCATGGAAAAAGCTAATGCTGAGGAAATAAGAATTAAAGCCATGGAAAAAGGCATGGTCACCATGATTGAAGATGGTCTAGAAAAAGTTATTGCTGGGCTGACCACCATCGATGAACTGCTTCGTGTGACAAGAGAGTAAGAAAAAATTATATATGAAATCAAAAACAAAAACTGAGGATATTAGTTCAAGCACCAAACAAAAAAAGACTAGCAAAGAGCATAAACCATTTTACATTGGCGGGGTTTCTAAGAAAACCGTGCTTTTTTTTACCAAGAACCTTTCCATCATGTTAAAAACCGGTTCGACTCTGAGTGAAGCTCTCCGCGTTATCAATAAACAAACAAAAGCTAAATTTCACCAAGTCTTGATAGAAATTATCAGCAAAGTTGAACAAGGACACAAGTTCAGTGAAGCTTTAACAGATCATCCAAAAGTTTTTAGTAATATTTACGTGAGCATTGTTAAGATCGGCGAGGAATCAGGCACTTTGGATAAAAACCTGGAATATCTATCTGAGCAGCTTGAGAAAAATTATAAACTCAAAAAGCAAATCATCGGCGCCATGATTTACCCGATGATTATTCTGGGGGGGACACTGATCCTCGGCATTATGATTTCTTTGTTTGTTTTACCTAAACTCACCAAGATGTTTAAAAACTTTCGCGTTGAACTTCCGCTGACTACCCGCATCTTAATTGCCTTTTCAGACTTTTTTGAAAATCATGGAGTTTTAGCTGTCTCTATCCTTCTCGGCAGTTTGATTGCCCTATTCTTCTTTTTCCGCTTGAAAAAAATAAAACCCTATACACACAGACTAATACTCCACATTCCAATTCTCAGCAGCTTTTCGAAAAATTACAGTCTTTCGATGTTCTACCGCAACTTAAGTATTTTATTAAAAAGTGGCTCCACCATTGATGAAGGTATTATTATTTGTAGCCAAACAGTTTCTAATGTTCACTATAAAAAAATTATCGAAGAGATTTACGGTAAAATCAAAACCGGAGAGAATCTTTTTGATTTACTCGATCAACATCACAAACTTTTTCCACCAACAGATACTCAAGTAATTAACGTTGGAGAAGAATCTGGCACCCTGGCTGATTCCCTCGCCTATATTGCTTCCATTCGAGAAGATGAATTAAATGACTTATCAAAAAATCTTTCAACCATGCTAGAACCAATTCTATTCATCTTCCTGGGCTTAATTGTCGCAGTTCTCGCACTTTCAATTATTACTCCAATATACTCAATCACTCAGTCGTTCGACTAAATATGCGCAACTATTCCGGCTTCACACTAATTGAAGTTAGCATTACTGTGGGTATTTTTTTAATTATTGCTATTGTCAGCGTCCCACTTTATTTTAAGTTTCAAGAATTCAGTGAAAGAGAAAGCGTCAAGCAAGAAGTTTTGCAGTCGATAAGAGAAGTTCAACTCCAAGCTGTTTTAGGAAAAGACAATAACAACCACGGCATTTACTTTTCTGGGCACAACTACACAACTTATACAGGAACAACCTTTGCGGCTAAAGTCGCCGGGAGTGATCAAGCTTATGAAATTTCAAACATAATTTCAGCTAGCGCTAATACTGATATCAATTTTTTAAAAAACGCTGGCACACCAACCCAAGAGACCTTACTGCTACTACAAAATGACCGCTCAGAGGTGGAAACAAACATCACTGTAAATGCCTTAGGTTTAATTGAATAACATGAAAAATCACTTAGGACAAAATCTAATTGAAGCCATAATTGCCATAGGTATTTTTGGAATTTTAATGGCGGGGGGCGTCATGACTGGTCTACATTATTTTGATAGTCAAATCCACGCTCAAGCACAATCCAACCTAGCCCAATTAGCCAATAATAGCTTTGAAATAATCGACGGAATTGCTAAAAATAATTGGGTATCCTTAACTGTCGGGACTCATGGTTTATTATTAAACAACAATAATTGGGAAATTTCCGGCACACCGGATCTTGTTGATCAGACGACCAGAACGATCAACGTCACGTCTGGACTAAGAGATGGCAATTGCAATTTAGTTGAAGTCGGAGGGACAACAGATACAGACACAAAGCTTATCACCATTACTTTTACCTATAATGACAATCGTGGATTACAGAGCAAATCATTTTCTCAATACTTCACTAATTGGTTCGCACCAACAAACTGCCTCATGCAAACTGAAGCTGGAAGTTTGAGTCTAGATGTCAGTACAGCTTATATTGATGCCACAAAAAAATCTCTCTATGGCATTGTGCTACGAAATTTAGGAACGACCATCATAACAATCGACAAAATGACCTTCACTTGGAATACTGGTGGGAATATTACTTATGTCAAAATAGATGGTGCAAACTATTGGCATGCAACGAATGGTACCGGCACACCGCAAGGAGCTCAACCCTCCGGCACAGAATTAGATTTGGTCAACTTTGTTTTGCAACCGCAAACCAGCTATCCAATTGACAATGTTCGTTTTGACGATAAAGTCGATGGCGCCACCTTTACTATCAAAGCGACAATGCTTGATACTTCTACTAAAACAGAAGTCACTACCCCACCATTCATTCCATAATATGTCACACAAAGGGTTTAATTTAATTGAGTTAGTTCTCTACATCGGCATAACTGCTATTATTCTGACGGCGAGTTTATCGTTGGCCTGGGGCGTTATCTTTGACCAAGTAAAAACAACTGCCAAGTCCGAGATTGAATATAATTATCAATTTCTCGATAATTTTCTCCGTAATCAAATTCAAACCGCCAAATCAGTAAATATGACTCTCTCTGTTTTAAATGCAAACCCCAGCCGCTTAGTTTTAAACAATCCAGACGATTCAATCACAATTATCGAAGTTGAAAATAAAACGATCAATCAAAACGGCCAAAACTTTATTTTATCTGGATTAAAAGTTACCCTCCCCAGCACTGCCCCCCTTTCACTAATAACAACTAAAACAGATGCCACAAATTTTATCATACATTACAGCGCCTTAAATAAACAACTTATTACCGACCTTTCTTTGGAATATTTAAATCCTAGTCAGGATCCACGTTATGAAGCCAGCAAAACCTGGACAAATACAACTACCCTGCGTGCCGAATAAAAATGGTTACGTATTAGTTATCATGGTTTTAATATTAGCCAGTGTGTTTTCAGTTGTCTTGGTTAAAATTACCATTCAGTCCATTGTGGCTCTTAAAATATCGAGCTTAAGAATTGTTGAATCAAATCTTTCTGCACTCGAAAAATCTTGCGCGCATGAAAACCTAATTCAACTGACAAGAAACCCAGCATATACTGGCGGAACCCTCACACTTTTCTCTGGCACCTGCACTAGTGTCGTAAGCGTCAATGGCTCAAACAAAAATATTGCACTAACCTTTAACCAAGCAACCTATAATGACAGTCTAACAATAACATTTGATCCAGCCTTTAAAAAAGTTATAGGGTGGGATAACTAATTTATCCTTTTTAGTCTTTAGTGCTATAATAAGCATATATTAATTAACATAAAAATCTATGAAAAAAGGGTTTACTTTAATTGAGCTCTTGATCGTGATTGCTATTATTGCGATTTTGGCAGTTGTCGTGTTCGTAGCTCTTGATCCTTTAACTCGTTTCCAAAAGGCTCGAGATGCCCAACGTTACTCTGATGTTTTAGCTGTTCTTGATGCTGTTAAACTTGACCAAGTTGACAATGGTGGTACTTACATGGCTGCTATTACAGGGTTAACTGCTGCTCAGTACTATACAATCGGCACTTGTGCTGCTGGTGGCAATGTTGGTTGCACAGCCCAAACCACACAAGCTGCTTGCGCTGACCTTACTGGACTTGTAACTGACAATTATCTTCCAGCCGTACCAATGGATCCTTCAACTGGCACTGCTGCTCTAACTGATTACTACATTATGAAATCTGCTGGTGGAACAGTCACTATTGGTTCCTGCGACCCAGAAGATGCAACCGCAATTTCTGTAGCTCGATAATCACTTCTTTAAAAACTGCTGGTTTTCCCCAGCAGTTTTTATATTTGATACAAAATAAGCTATAATAAAGAAGTAATTAATAACTTACTCGCGTCTTTTACATAGACGTAGCAAGAATATGAAAAAAGGTTTCACTTTAATCGAACTCCTAATCGTGATTGCTATTATTGCAATTTTGGCTGTCGTCGTCTTTGTGGCGCTAGACCCATTAACTCGTTTCCAAAAAGCGCGTGATGCCCAACGCTGGACAGATGTTGATGCTATTGGTGCTGCGGCTAAGTTAGATCAAGTTGACAATGGCGGGGCTTATTTCACAACGCTAGAAAACATCAGCCCTAACATTTATTACCAAATTGGGACTGCAAGTAACGGCTGTAATAATTGCCCTGCAGTGTCAACTTCCGTCGCTTGTTTTGACTTTACTCCGCTAGTTGATGATCACTATTTGCCCAAAATGCCAGTCGATCCTATTGATGGAGAAGCTGGGGCCACTGGTTACTACTTTATTAAAACCATTGAAGAAGGCATTACAATCGGTGCTTGTGACCCAGAAGATGCCCTTGCGATAGAAATTACACGCTAAACAAATAAAAAGAAAATAAAAAGTAGGGGCAGGTTTTAACCTGTCCCTACTTTTTTATCTTAAATAGCCTTCTTAATTTCGGCGATTATTTGTTCCAGTTTATAATTTGACTTGGTGTAATATTGATTTACTCCTAAGGCTAAATAGGTCTTTACCTTCTCTGCACTTGCTGTATTGGAGACTACAAAAATTGGAATACTTTTCCACTTTTTGCTATTTTTAATTTCGGCTACAAAATCTAATCCACTTTCTTCACCGATTAGATAATGATCTAACCAGATAACATCAACCTTCTTTAATTCCTCCAGGTACATTTTGGCTTGTTTAACTGAACGAGCTGTTACTACACCAAAACCATTTTTTTCAAGTTTCATTTGTATCGCTTGTAATAATGGAAGCTCATCTTCCACAACTAATATTGTATGACTTAACTTTTCTTTTTTTTGAACCATAAGGATATTTTATTAATCTAATTTTCTTGTGCCTTCTTTTTTCTTCATTCCCTTAAGCGGCATAGATATCACGAATTCACTGCCCTTATTTTCTTCAGACTTAAAAGATATCACCCCACCAGAATGCTCCATAATGGACTTAATAATATATAGACCTAAGCCAGTCCCTTCAATTGCTGACCTCTTAACATTATCAGCTCTAAATAATTTTTCAAAGATCTTGTCTTGTTGTGTTACAGGGATACCTAAACCCGTATCTTTAACCTTTATGATCATATTTTCAGCATCTTTTCCAATAGAAATTTTAATACCACCTTCCTCTGGCGTATACTTAACGGCATTGGAAACCAAATTTTGAAGGACTATGCGCATCAATTGTGGATCAACCATGACCTCAGGGAAATTCGGTTCATATTTTGTGCTTACATTTAACTTTTTAGACTTAATCTGCGGCTCCATTTCCTTAATAACCCCATCGGAAAGAGCTAAAATGTTTGTTGGAACTGGTTCAACCATAAAAGTGCCCAGCTCCAGACGTGAAACATTTAAGAGAGCATTAACTAAACTAACCATGCGTTGATTACCAATATAAATTTCGTCTATAAATTGTTTTTGCTTCTTGCTAAGCTTACCCGCATCACCATCCATAAGCATTTCAGCATACCAATTAATAGCTGAAAGCGGTGTACGTAATTGATGTGATGCGAGTGAAACAAATTCTGTTTTAGCTAAATCAACTTCCCTTTCTTTTGTTACATCACGCTCAATACCAATAAAAAACTGCACTGATCCATCTCTATCAAAAATTGGTGAAATGCTAACTGCTGCAATGTATTTTTCACCATTTTTACGTACATTATTGACTTCCCCACTGAAAACTTTTTTCGAAATTTTTATGGTATCCCAAAGTTCGACATAAAAATCATGTGGCATCTGCCCACCCCAAAGTTCTTTATTCCCTGCCTTCATGCCCAGAATAGAGGCGGGATCAAACCCGGTAATAGTTTTGACTGCTTGGTTGGCATAAACTATCTTTCCATCCTCATCAGTAATCACAATATGGTCAGATGCATTTTCTACAGCCAATTTAAATTTCTCTAAATCAGAGACTAACGATTCAATTGTTTTTTTCTCTTCTTCAATGTCTTCAAGAACATTTAATATCGCACTTCTTTGCTGTTCCAAGGCCTCCTTTTTTGATTGGACTTCCAAGGTTTTGCTTTGAACCTCAGCTTCAGTTCGTTGATACATATTACTGATATTTTCGGACATAATATTAAAAACTTGAGCAAAATCATTGAACTCATCTGAAGTATTAATAATCATCCTTTGTGAAAAATCACCTTCCCCAATTTTACTTACAGCCTGTTTGAATTTTCTTAGGGGCTTCAGCAAAATAGTAAGAACCAAATAGAGTACACCAAGAATAACGACAATCGACCCGAAAGCAAGCATTGAAACGATTAATGTTGTACTAGCTACTGTTCCCTCTATTTTTTCTAACTGAATTTCTTGGACTAAGTAATAATTAAAGTCCCCAATCTTCTGCACACTCACAATCTCCCTATCAGCATCAACACTATCCCAAAAATCAATCGTTACCGGTTTACTGTATTGATGAATCAAATCTAAAACAGGACCATACTGTAGTGAACCCATCTCTTTGTCCCCATATCGTTGTTCAGTTTTAATTTTAGCAATTTCATTCTCCGTTAATGGGCCTAAACTTTTTAAGAAACGATCAGGCTTACTAGAAGTAATTACCACACCAGAAGCATCTACAAGCATCGCTACCCCACTTTTAGAAATTTCGCTTTGCACTATTGAATTGCTGATATCAGAACCATCCGTTTTAACCATTAAAACACCTAAGAGACTCCCGTTAGAATCAAGAACGGGATAAGAAAAATAGTAACCAAAAGTATTAGTGGTCACACCCAAATAAGTGTTAACTGCTTTCTGCCCGACTTGGGCAACTTTAAAATAATCCCGAAAACTATAATTTTGGCCAACAAGACGTGGGTCAGTCGAAATCAAAGCGGTTCCCTCTTGATTTAACAAATAAATAGCCAAAATACTTTGAGCTTCATTATCATATTCGGAAAAAATTCCTAAAAGCTCAGTTCCACGGGCCTCACTTTGATCAGCCAAAAATTCCTTCACTCGCGTTCTTGTCCCCAACATTTTTGCCATTAATAAATTATTCTGAAAAAGAGCTAAGCTTTCGTGTTCCTGTTCATTGCCAATTTGAATTAAGGATTCAATTTTTTGCCCAATAAAGATATTTTCCAAATAGAAAAAAATAATCACACTTAAAGTTAATCCTAAAATTAGTCCGATGGTGGCTATGCTTAACACAAGTTTTTTTCTAATTGTCATATCCTATTTGCGAATTATGTCTTGTTTTAATTGAGCAATTTCTTTTTTAAGTTTAACCATTTCCATTTCTCTTCCAACCATTAAACGATTAAATCTTTCAGATTCAGCCAATGCTTTCGCTGTTTTAGCCATCTCTTCTGCTTTTATTTCTTCTACTCTTTTTTCTTCTGTAATATCACGAACAACAGCTTGGATAAAGATCTTTTCGCCAACCTTGATACGCCCCAAAGAAACATGAGCTTTAAACTCTTTTCCGACCGCGGTTTGATGCACCCAATCAAAATTATTAATTCCAGTCTCTAGCGCTTTTTTTATCATTTCCAGTGAGGCTTGGCTAGAGAGTTTCCCGTTCGGTTGATATTTAGGCGAGAGCATGTCTGGGGAGCAACGCAAAAATTCATCTGCCGATTTGATGTCAAATACTTTTAGTGTGGCGGCATTACCATCAACAAATTTCCAGTCCGGTGGAGCAATAAGCATAATGGCATCCGTGGACTCATTATATAAGTTTTTATACAAGCCTTCCATTTGTACTTGTTGTTCTTTACTTGCTCGTGCTTTATTAACTATTTTAAAAGAAGTTATGAGGATCAAGAAAAGCAGTAAGGCCTCGCCTAAAAATATTTTATACAAATTACTTTTTAGTGTTTGGGCACGGCTATAAACATTTTTTTTAGGATCAAAAAGATATACTTTCCATTTTAAATCTTGTCTTTCGTTAGGGCTGATGGTCGTATAAGTGTATAATCCTTCGTCCAACATTACCTGCCCTTCTAAAAACTTATTAATTACAGCCCACAGTTTAGGATTTTCATTAGCTAACTTCAGATTTTTTTTGTCTTCGAACATAAAACCCCAAGCTTGCTCAGGCTTATCAGTCAAAAGCCAATAACCCTCCTTATCAACCATATAAATCAATAACCCATCACTAATTTCTTTTTCTACGGCACCAGTTAGGCCTAAGTCTGAAAGAAAGTTTTCTGCTAAATAATTCAAAACGAGAATGCCTTGCTTCTCCTCGCCCGAAAAAAGAGGGGTAGCAATTCTTAGCATTGGTTTATACGGCTCTTCTATTTTGTTTTGTTCAACATTCAAATCAAGGGGAGAAATATAAATTTCATTTTCATCAAGCATAAAAGACTCGTCAAAATAATATCGTCCCTTTTTATTTTGGAGCTTTTCCTCTGGCACAACAACTGATTCCCCCAGTACGTAATTAACACGCACTCGCTCCTGACCAGTTTGATCAAGCATTCTAATTTGATCATAGACACCACGGTTTTGACTAAAGGTAGCAAATAAAATTGAAAGACGCTGCTTATTTTCAGGACTAGGGTCAGCTAAAAACTCGGTCATGGCTGGCAGGCTTTGTAACATCCTTAAATCAGCATAAACGTAGCCTAAAATTTCTGGTAGATGTGTTTTATTATACTGAATGAAAGCCCAGTCCTTTTCTCGACTAAGACGCTCATCATCTGAAAGTTCTTTTTTATATTGAAAAAAACCAAAACCAAGTGAAACAACAAAAACAATAAGACAAAGCAAGGTGAGGACGAGTTTAATGTTATATTTTTTTAAGCGCATATTAAAAAGATCCTACCTCTTGCCACGAAGTGACATTAATTTGAGGGTTCAATTGATTAATTAAAACTTTTACTTTTCGTGTCGCTGGCGCGACTGTGGCCGAAGCATCAATTTCACGACTGGTTCCACCCAAATTAACAACAGTATATGTGCAGGCTTGGCTACCAATAACAAGGTTACTAGTACCAGCATAAGAATTATTACCCCAGATTATTTGCAAGGCCTCTTCCGCACAAGCATCTGCGAGTGAACGTGCTTGTTTCCCCCGCAAAAAATCTAGGCCTGTCCTGGAGGAATCGACGCCGAGCAATAAAAATGTCGTGGCCACGCTTAATCCGATAGCGCCGACAATTAAAACTGAAAGTAAAATTACATAACCTTTTCGGTGTCTCATATATTAATAACCACGTGGGTCTGCTGAAAAATAAAAGTTTTTGCTGTAAGTAAATGGTTTCGTGCCGGCTGGGTTTAAATAAGTCGCGGTAAATGAAGTTTTGACACTCCCTGGTGTGGTAGCACGCGTCACATTATGAAAATTTAAACCGGTGATTTCAACCCTTGCTGTAGTAATTTCAACTACCGGATTTGCACCTTCTGTAATAGTAATCTGGCCAGAGGACAGAGCAATCACGGTTGGATTTTTGGCCCCGTCCGTTACGGCTAAAGAGAGTGAACTGGCGCTGTTGCCGGCCGTAGGTGAGTTGATGCCGGTGGAATTTCTGATACGTTGGCTAATTTCATCTGAAGCCAGGATGCCCTGCATTTCGACTTCAGCCATAACCTGTGTTTTAGAACGATTATCCATAATCCAATACATCAAAGTCACAATACTAACCAAAATCATCGACAAGATAGCGATGTAAATTAAAGCTTCAATTAAAGTAAATCCTTTTTTCATATTATGGATTTAAATCCCAAGCAAAATCAAACCATTGGTCTATATCTGATGAACCGCTAGTTCCCTGTGTTGTCTGAGCCCAGCCTGTGGGGCTATTATAAAAAGTATTATTTGAGCCATCCCAAATTATCGAATACATATTTTGGGCCGTGTCGGCCAATAAAACCATGATATCGTCATTGTCTGGTGCAGGAATCATTTTTACTGATTCTGTGCCCGCTGTTAAAGCCGTCATATTAGTAGCCGCAGCGTCAAATGCATTAGAGGAGCTAGTATATTTTTTTAATTTAGGAATAGTCGTAGTATCTGAATAAACAATAAGCCCCTGATTCCCTGATTTTTCATACTCGAATCCAAAACTGTATTGATGCCCATTATCAGTTGCGCCCCAAGAGCCATTTGTGGCCGCAGTAAAAGCCGGAGTAAAAGTAGTTCGATAGCAATAAATATTGGGCGTAGTTGAACTATCTTTATCACAGGTCAAAAACTCATCCGCACCAAAACGACCATTAACATTCATATTAGTGACATTTCGACTTGCCGGTTGGTTAGAACTAGAAACCGCGCTTGACCAAGCCCCCCCACCAAGCCCACTAGCAGTCCAAACTTTTGCATCAACAGATCTATCACTGGTTGCCGAGGTATAAACTAAAGTTCCCATGAGCGGATTATTAGGACTCCACGAAAAATCCACAACTCGACGTTGATCAGAGGTATTGCTAGCCGAATGTTCAGCATGCAAAGTCCAACTCCCGGTTGCATAGCTACTGCCATTAAAATAAACCGTGTTCGTGTCGCGTGATGAATCTTGAATAGCAACCATAATTTCATTTGTGCCTGGTCTGTTTTTTACCACCATAAAGCTCGGAGTTCCACCAACATTAGGTAAACTAATAGCTGCACTCCACAGCGTACCATCCCAGACCCGCACCTTGGGGACAGAAGTATTATCTGAATAAATTAAAACGAAATCACCATTATCCAAATAGGTACCACCAAAATTTAAAGCTTGTTCGGGGACCCCAGAGGACCAGGATGAAAGCTCGAGTACGTTTCCCCAAACACCAGCACTATAAACTTGCGTGTAAATATATTGAGTGGACCCAGTATTTTTATAATGCTTAGAGATTAAGATATATTCATCTCTTGTAGCCGAAGAATAAAGTGCTAAACCTCTTACCCCACGATCAGTATCAAGATTGCTTACATCTGCAGCATTTTGAGCTACACTCCACGTTCCGCTATCCTGCAACAGACGGTATTTGATCGTGTCTGAATTGATTCCACCCTCCCCATAAACAATAAGACCCTTTCTGTAATTAGCTACAGTCGCTTGCCATTCTGTTAAATAGGCAGAAAGACTTACGCTACCAGGCCGTCCTTCTTGTTGAATCCAATTAACTGTACTAGTAACTAGTTTTCTATTCGCGCTCGGTGAACTTATGGTAACTTGTCTTGTAAAAACATCAACCACATCAGAGGTGCCAGTAAAAATAAATTGGTTTCCGCTAACACCAATGCCATAAGTACCATCAACTAAATTTGCATAACCTGCATCACGAATATTACGAGCTGCTTCTAAACCTTCCTCTGCAATCAAAGTCGCTCGTTGCCTTGAACCAGCTAAAAATACATCAAAATACCCCGAAATCAAAACCCCGACGAGTGCAACGCTAACAAGCGCGAACAAAGCAATGCCGATAACTGCCTCGACAAAGCTAAAACCAAATTGTTTTTTATTTAATCTGCTCATTTAATAATCAATTAAGCCGAAGGCATTGAGCGTTAAGTTACGCGTTGAGGCGTCAGGACCAACAATTGTTGTTGTCCCAGTAACATTCGGCACACCTGTAAATTTTGTAAACTTTACATCAGTATTTCCAGAAAACGTGACGCCAGAACTGAGTTTTATATCTTCATCGTATTGAGTGTTACGCGTATTATAATCACTCCCCTTGTATAAACGAATAAGTCCAGTCTCTAACTTAACAGACCAGCCATCATCGTTAGCTACAGCTTTTGATAAAACCTGCGCTCGTCGTAAAGTTCTGATCGTGGCATCACTAGAAACAAATATGGCATTGCGGCTTAAAATATCAGAATAAAATGGAATTGATAAACCAGCGAGTAGACTAATTAAGGCAATAACAATTATTGCCTCAATCAAAGTAAAACCCTTTTTTTCGTTATGACACCACATGTTATTATAAACTACCCATGAGACCATATATCGGCGTGATAATAGCCAAGGCCACACCAAGCACACCTAAACCGATAATGATAAGAAGTATTGGCTCTAAAAGTGTAGTCATGCTCTTGGCTGTCATTTCTGTTTTAGCTTCATAGATTAAACCAACATCTACTAAACTTTTGGCTAAATAACCAGATTGTTCACCAGAGATAATGATTTGCTGAATAGAAATTGGCACTAATTTTTTACTATTAGGAAATGATTCAAAACATTCAGCAAAAGACTGACCATCAGTTGTTTGATTACCCAAATAGGCGTAGAACTTTTTATAAATATTCATCCCAGTAATACCGGAGAGAGCTATTAATGAAGTTTTTAAAGTTAATCCGGCCTGTAAAAAAGTCCCTAAATTATATCCAAAACGCGAAACCTCTATTTCCTGAACCAAACGTTTGGTAATTGGTAAGTGAACAAGAATCCACTGCCCGATTTTTTTTGTTTTTCGAAAAAAGAATAGAAAATAGACTAAAAATATAGTAAAAATCATTAGCGAGGGAACAAAGATATATCCATAATTAGCAAAAAACTCTCCCCCACTGACTAACCCCTGGGTCAGCATGGGTAAATCTTGATTCATCAATTTAAAAATAGAAACAAAACGTGGTAAAATGAACCAACTAACACCCAAGCCGACTACAAAAGTTAAAATTATGATTAAAATTGGATAACTTAGTGCCGACTTAATCTGTGACTTTAACATTCTTGATTTTTTTTGCTGTTCAGCCACAATTTGAAGCTTTTCCTTCAACTGTCCTGATTCTTCGCCTACCCTGATCAAAGAAATAACATATTCTGGAAATAAAGAACTTTTTTCAAATGCTTGCCACAGGGTGCTACCCATTAAAATATCTTCCCTGATTTCCAAAATAATTGTTTTTAATTGTTTATTTCTTATTTCTTTGCTAATTGCCTGAAGAGCTAATGAAACTTCCAACCCTGCTCCAATAAGCATGGCTAAATTTTCAAAAACAACTTCTTTTTCTTTTTTAGCAAAAAAAGCACCCAAACGTAACAAAAATTTATTTGAAGTTTTCTTGTTTTCTTTCAGCATATTAGCCTATTGGTGGCTCAGCCACACGTAATAATTCTTCTATTGTTGTCTGACCATTTTTTATTTTTAGCACGCCATCTTCAAATAAAGATAAAGCCCCTTGAGATCTAGCCAAAGACCAAATTTCTTTACTCGAGGCTTTCTTCATAATCAAATCTTCCATCTCTGGAGAGATTTGTATCATTTCAAAAATAGCTGTACGTCCATGGTATCCAGTCTGATTGCATAATTCGCAACCACGTCCGTGGTATAGTGTTACTTTATCCGTTACAAAGTACGGAGCAATCTTAGGATATTTTTTCACTAATTCTTTCTTATCAATAACCTCACTCACACGACACATTTCGCAAATCTTTCTTGTTAAACGTTGGGCAATTAATAACTCTAGGGTTGATGCAACCAGGAAAGGTTCTACTCCCATGTCTAAAAGTCTCGGGATAGCACTAGCCGCATCATTGGCATGAAAAGTCGAGAGTAAAAGATGACCTGTCAAAGCCGCATTAACAGAGATTTCAGCGGTTTCTTGATCACGAATTTCACCCACAAGAATAATATCTGGATCCTGACGAACAATAGAACGAAGACCCTTCGCAAAAGTTAAATTTGTTTGAGGATTAACCTGAATTTGGTTAACTCCAGCGATACGATATTCTACTGGGTCTTCGATGGTGGTAATATTAACCGTTGGTGAATTATGCATTTTTAAAAGTGCATACAAAGTAGTTGTTTTACCTGATCCTGTTGGGCCGACAACAAGCATCATACCAAATGGTTTACTTGCCGCATCAGCTACAATGCTGCGATTCCAATCAGAAAGACCTAAGTCGGCTAATGAAAAACCACTAACATAACGAGAAAGCAAGCGAATAACAATTTTTTCGCCCTCCATAGTTGGCACGATGGAAACACGCATATCTGCTCCATTGCCGTCTTCGCCTTCATAACGAATAGCACCATCTTGAGCAGCGCTATGTTCATCAATGCGCAAGTTACTTAAAACCTTAATACGATTTAAAATATTACTATATGTTTTTTTAGGAAAACGTCCCACGCTCTGAAGAACTCCATCTAAACGGAAACGAACCACCACATCATCAATGGTTGGTTCAAAGTGAATATCAGAACAACGGTTTACAATGGCATCATTAAAAATAGCTTCTATAATCTCGGGAGCAATGCGCTCTTCCTCTGCTATAATTTTTGTGAATTGTGTATCTAAGGCTTGTCGGTTAACAACTAAAGTTGCTTCAATGTCTTCCATTAAAGAAAAAGCTACTTTGACTGATTTTTTCCCAAAGACTTTTCGCACTTCGGCCAGCCAAGCAGTCTCCCAGGGAGCAGTAGTTGCCACTAAAACACTAGATGCATCCTCTCTATAAGGTACTAAATGATATTTATGCTCTATCTCAGCAGGAATTTTTTTAACCAATTCTGTCGGTGGTTTATTTGTATTTAAATCTGCATATGGTACCCCGTAATACTCGGCCTGAGCTTGACCTAATAGGTCGCGATTAAGAATACCAGCAGACAACAAAAAGTCCGCGAGCGTCCCGCGTCTTTCTTTAAGATAACTCTGTGCTTTTTTTTGATCAGCAACCGAAACAAAATCCTCAGCAACTAAAACTTCTAATAAATCTGGATCGGTTAATGGCCCACTTCTCTGATTGGCTACTTTGATTTCTGGTTTTGCTTTATTACTAACTTTGATTTCTTCTTTTTCAACTACCTTTTTTATTTTTGTGTTTGCGGCTGGCATATCGTATTATCAAATTTTTAAAAGTGCTTTTATTTTTTGAATGATTTCTGCCAAGGTAACATTCGATTTCACAATAAAGTCCACCGCCCCAAGAGACTTAGCTCGCTCAATATCTTCCACCTGGCTTAAGTTTGAACTAACAATAACTGGTGTTTTTATTTTTTGTTCCTTCATCTTAGCTAAAACTGCAAAACCATCTACTTGAGGCATCATAATATCTAACAACATCAAATCAAAACTACCTACAGAAAGCTTATCTAGTGCTTCTTGGCCATCATAAGCCACCGTTACGGCAAAGCCCTCTTTTGTTAATTTAAGTTCTAATGCCTTCGCCATGGGACGTTCATCTTCAGCAATTAAAATATTCTTGGACATAAGTCTAGTTAATTTAAAATCTTCCTTATTAATTATACAATAAAATATCCGCTTCTCAAAGTTTATAACACAAAATTGCCCTATTTAAGGACAATTTTTGTTTTTTTGCTATAAATCTCTAATTTTTATAAAACAACTGACAATAGCAATGACCATCCCGTTCAATCTCTTCCTTATGATAAACGCAGGGACAAATTATTTTTTTATCTTCTTCTTTATCTTGCGTCATTAACCGGCAAGGACAATAACGCGCTCCAAATTTTTCTTCCCTGCTTGCTAAACCGCGCGCCAATCTTTCAACCATAGCTTTATCTGGATTTAGAATAAATCCATTGGCAACCGCATAATTTTCAGAATCTTCAATAATTTTATTTATATTATCTTCCATAGTAAAATTATTTATTGATTATGCCATCCATAATTTTGGCGAAATCTTCTTTCGGTCTAACACCCTCTACTTTCCCGAGAACCTTTCCCTTTTCAAAGAAAAACAAAGCCGGAATAGCATTAACAGCATAATTTCTCGGAATTTCTGATCCTTCCTCGACATTATATTTACAAACCTTAAATCGCCCTTGATAATCACTGGCTAATTCTTCGATTGTTGGAGCCAACATTGAGCAAGGCCCACACCATTCGGCCCAAAAATCTACTAAAACTGGAATTGAACTTTCTAAAACTTCTTTAGTAAAATTTTCTTTACTTAAATGTACGATAGACATAAGTTTAATTATTTATTACGTTTTAAAATAACTCTGACTACAAAAAAGATAACTATGACACCAAGTAAAACAGCTAAAACATAGAGAAAATTTGATTTCAAAAAACCTATTCCGCTATTTTGCTTTACTGTGTTCTCTTTGACAGCAGTGGAAACAGTGTCCCACTCAGTAGTTTCTTTAGCCACATCAAATGTTTGCACCTTACCAAGACCGACACTAGTTGCAGAAACCATACTACCACCAACAACACTACTCTTTTTGCCAGTAGCTTTTGAGGTGAATTGAACTTCTCCGTCAATAACTTGTAACGTTGAAGTTGTCCCATCATCAGAAAGCACAAAGGTAGTACCCTTAATACCCGCCATTGCTTGATTCATTTCAATTTCAAACGAACCTTCGTTAACCATTTTTTTGACATTAACCCAAATATTTCCAGCTATAAATTTTATTTTACTTTCTTTTTCAGGCGGTGTAATAATAATAACTTCGGAATTGGCTTTCAAAACAAATGTCGATTGATCTAAAAAACCTAAAATAGCACTGCTATCTTCCTGTGTTCGAATATGAGTGCCGACGGGTAGTTCGTCCCCCATTTTACAGAGTTTCCACCCATCAGGGTCATTATCTGCTCGCCACTCAACTTGTCCTGTCATACCTGAAAAACGCATGCCAGAATCCGTCCTGGTCACACCCCTGGTATAACCTTCCAAAACAGTCTCTGGGAAATCAATACTGATACTGGGCGGTGTAGTTGGAGCAGCCGCAACACCATTCAAAACAAATCTCGATTCTCCTTGTAAATTGATAATTTTGCCCTTTATTATTCTCTTAGTTTCATCTGATGGAACTAATCCAAAGGTTGCAAAACCATCAAAGGTTCCTTCCCATATCAAGGAAATCGGACTGGCAGGAGCTTCAGCATTACCAGGACACTCGCCCTTCATTAGATAAAGAAATGTCCCATTCATCGTCCCACTCTTTACATTTCTCTCTCCAATAAGCTTGAAAGAAGCTGTCCCACTACAATTGGATAGCCCGCCAAGATTAAAATCCCCGTCCATTTTAGCGGAAACTCTTGATCCATCAACCTCAAGATCAAAACCGTTAGCCAGAAGGTCAGCGTTAGAATCTTCGGAAGATGGGAACTTCTGACTCGTAAGAACAAAATAATCCTCTGTATATTGTTCTTCGGCCAGAGCTGTATTGAAAGAGAAGAGCAACAAAAATAGAACTACGCAAAATACACGGAAAAAGTTTTTCATATTTATTTTTAATTTATTGCCTATAATAATTGTACTGAAAAACAAATTATCCACTTTGAAAGAAAAAAAGGTTGGTCGGGCCAATGAGACTCGAACTCACGACCTCATGCACCCCATGCATGCGCGCTAGCCAACTGCGCTATGACCCGACAAAAACCTATTTTAAAGCATTTTTCAGATCTTTAATAATTTTTCTAGTCTCGCGTTCGCCAATACGAACTAATTCTGGCCCATATTTTCCTAAAAAATATTCCTTCCAAATAGACGGCTCCATATCTTTCATTTGCGGACGCAAAACAAAATCCGCGTCTTTAATATTTTGTTCAGCCAAATAATGTCGCATTATTTCGAATGAACGACTAGCGACGCGAGTAATTGATGTAATATCTTTTGAATTAAAACCGTTTTTTGTTTTACAATTATCCAGGTTAACCGCGAGAACAACATCCGCCCCCATATTCTTAACAACATCATCAGGAACTGGATTTATTGTCCCCCCATCTACATAATAAGCTTTATCTATTTTAACTGGTCGAAATAATGTTGGAATAGCCATGCTTGCTTGTATGGCCGGAACGATTAAACCTCGTGAAAACACTTTAGCCTTCCCCTCAATTATATTTGTCGCTACACAACGAAAAGGTATTTTGGTATCTGAAAACTTTGAATCATTCAGCCAACCTTTTAATGTTTTGTGCAGCTTATCTCCGTAAATCAAACCACCTTTTAAGGTTAAATCCAAAAGCGCAAAAAACTTTTCTTTTCTGCGGCCAACAGTCAACTCTTCGAGCAACTCAACATCCTCGTATAAGGCATAATGTGCCCCAACCCAAGCTCCAATACTAGTTCCAGCAATAAAATCTATACGAATATCATTCTTGAGCAACTCCTTAATAACACCAACATGGACCAAGCCTTTTGGACCTCCGCTACCAAGTGCTAAACCGAATGTTTTTTGTTGAGACATATTATTTTTGATAATATTTATTGGTGGGCGCGGAGAGATTTGAACTCTCAAGAGTTTCCTCATACGCTTCTGAGACGTACACGTATGCCAATTCCGCCACGCGCCCTATATTTTAATGTAGCGCGCCTGCCTGCCGGCAGGCAGGTCTACCAATTTCGCCACTTCGACAAATTGTTTCTACAATCATTACTTCACTCCAAAGTACCATATTTTTTAATATTTTTCAACCATCAAAAAAATGTCCAAAACGCTTAAGTTAAGGACGTTTTCACATTTAAATAGCTTATTTTATTTCAAAAAAACAATATAAGCTCGACCATCTGTAAAAAAGTTACTGCCAGCCTGATTTTGCCCCAAAGTTGGTTCAACCATTTGAACTTCAGTTACTGCATTGACCAAGCCAGTTGCTTCTAACTCAGCTCTTACTCGATCACGTTCTTTATCAATTGCTGGATCAATTTCATGCCCTTTGACTTTAAAACTTACGGCTTTATCAAAATGTGCTGTGGCCATCCAAACCTGTTTTGTCTTGTCAACGTAATAATTTGTTTCCCAAAAATGAATATGTTCTCTTTCATTAATAACATTTTTTTCGGTAGATTTTTCATAAGCAAAATCATTGGGTACTGAATTCCAAAAAGAGGGTGTGCCTGGCGCTTGTGGGTACGGACGTCTTAACAAAAATGAAGTCATTGACTTCCAAGCTGTCTTCACACTAATATAATCTGCTTTTTCCCAACCAGCCTGCTGAAAAGCATTTTCTAAAGCACTGCGACTACCCACAAAAATAATATCAATTGGTTCCATTGGTTGTCCACTCAGATCTTCACTTGTTTTTGGCAATTTTTCAAAAACTTTATTGAATAAATCATCCGCAGCAACATAAATATTTGTTTTCGGTTGTTCACTAATTAATTTTAATGGATGTGTTAAATAAAATCCTGCAATAAAGATGCCCCAAACAAAAATCATAGCCAGAACAGTCAATCTAAACTTCTTTTTTGTAATACTGTAATCTCGTTGTTTTTTCGGAAACTGTCTATGTATTTCTAGTGCTGTAATTAAAGCAGCTAGCCAGGCAGCGCCAACAGCATAACTGGAAAAAACATCAGAAGGCCAATGAGCGCCCAAATAAATTCGTGAAAATCCAATTGTAAAAATAATTGCTAAAGCTCCGATAACACTAAAAACCTTTATCCAACGACTTTTTACATTTATAAAAATGAAATAAGCAAGCAATCCATAAAACGCGATCGCCACAAAACTGTGACCGCTGGGAAAACTATATGTTTTTTCTGGCGCCAAAGCATTTATGAGTGGTGGACGTGGACGAGCAATAATAATTTTAGTCAAAGCTACAAAAGCTTCGCCCAAACCAACAGCAAAAAACAAAGTTACAAGATAATGCCAACGTTTCTGCACAAAAAGAATTACGCCAACGCACAAGACTCCGACGAAGACGTTTTGCCAACCACCCAAATACGTAATGAAGGCCATTATTTTATTAAAAAGAGGCTCACGCAAAACCTGCACTAAATTTAATATTCTTAAATCAGCTTGAATAATCAAATCTTTGCCATAATAATCCATAACTACGCCAAAAAACAAATAAGCAAAATAAATTGTGACAATTACGCCAATTGTCAAAACTAAACCATACCTTTCATCTGGAGTTAAACGACGTAATAAAAAATTTCTGAAGCGTGGATACTTAGCCAAAATTCTTTTGACCTCAGGATCGTTCCACATGCCCTTTAAAATTGATTTGATTAATGATTTTGTTAATTTAATCATAATGGATGAATGACTGATGAAACTATTTTATCATTTTGCCGAAAGATTAGCTATTTTTTCAAACACAAAACGGGCAAAATGCCCGTTTTAAAATTACTCATTAATTCTTTCACAATATTCACCAGTATCCGTATTAATAAGGATAGTTTCGCCCTCTTTAATAAAAATTGGCACTCGAGCGACTAAACCATTTTCTAAAGTTACATCTTTCATTAAACGTCCGCTGCTGGCAGTATTACCTTTAACGGCTGGGGCAGCTTCAGTAACTTTATATTGGACTTTTGGTGGTATTGTAATAGCCACCACACGTCCCTCAAAAATTGAGCCATAAACTTCCATACCATCTTTTAAATACTTACCATCCTCCCCCACAATTTCTGCTTCTAATTCATGTGTTTCATAAGTTTCATTATCCATGAAAGAATAAAAATCACCATTCTTATACAAATATTGGAGCTTCTGCTTTTGGACTTCAACGATGTTGATTTCGTCAACCGCTTTGTAGGTCATTTCTGTACCCTTACCACTAGTAATGCTTTTCATTTTTGCTGTGACAAAAGGAGACCCTTTGCCTGGATTTGTAAAACGAGCATCCGTGACCAAATATAAATCATTTTGATGCTTAATAACACAACCCTTTTTGACTTCTGTAATTATTGCCATATTTTTTAGTTTGTTTAATTAAATAGCTTCGACATAGGTAACCCTAGCACATTATCTATGTTCTTGTCCATGGTAAAAATCATGATTAAACGATCTACACCCAACGCGCCGCCAGCGCAATTCCCTATCCCCGCACGTAAAGCGTCGATGAATTCTTCATCGATTGGGTAGACAAAACTCTTGTTTTTTAGTCTAGTCTTACGTTCTGATTGCAATCTCTTTTTCTGTTCCTCGGCATCATTCAATTCCGTATAAACATTCGCCAATTCAATGCCCTGATAATATAATTCAAAGCGTTCAGCATATTTTCCGCCTTTTATTTCTTTTGATAAAGAAGCCATGCACTTGGGAAACTCATAAATGATGGTGGGAACGTCTTTACCAATAAGCGGCTCAACTTTATTCAAGAAGATGCGATAAAACAATTCCTCGTATGACTCAGTCTCCTTTGGTTTATAACCAAACGTTACGCAAAGTTGATACATTTTTTTCGAGTCGAGATAGTCATCTAAATCCACTCCAACAAACTCTTGCCAAACCTGCTTCATAGTTTGTCGTTTCCATTTTTTTGAAATATTTTTATTATTGAACTTCAATTTTTTGTTGATAAACTTACTCAAATTTTCTAAATCATTCATCAAATCATAATAACTCGCATTCTGTCTATACCATTCGAGCATAGTAAACTCTGGATTGTGCGTGCCACCGAAACTCTCTTCATCACGAAAGCATTTTCCGAGGTAAAAAATCTTTTCAAAACCAGCAGCCAACATTTTTTTCATCGTATATTCAGGAGAAGTGTGTAAATACCCTTTGAAGGCTTTCTTTTTGTCGTTACGTACGACAACTTGCATGGGCTGGATATTTGGTTCTTGTCCTGGTAGGGCAACAATCGTCGGTGATTCGATCTCGATAAATTTTTCTTGCCACAAAAATTCACGGATCAATTTTAAAATTGCAAAACGTGTTTGAAGTTTTTTAAAGTTGCGATCAATGTGATAGATGTGCTTCATGGTTCAAATAATATCAAAATTTAGGACTTTTTTCAATAATAACAGGGCGGCAAGGATATGACCCACCGCCCTGGTTCTAACTATTCGACTCTGTGGCTCGGAACGTATGAGCAAAGCCGTTGCAAGAGGTCTGACTCTTCCTTGAGTTCACGAGCTACTCTCAAAAGGTCCTCTCTGTCTGCACAGAAATCAGAGATGATCTCATGCATCCACGACAGAAGCTCCTGAGGCTCAAGACTCATCAACTCAAGGATGTCCTTAAACGTCGTGGGGAGGACATTGATCGACGTGCAATCCTCCATGTATCCACGTTCTGCATGACGCCGTACCAGAAAAGTGACTTCCACCAGCGCCAGCTTTCCGTTACGTAGAATGCAAAGCAATCGACAAACACCATGCTCACCAATAGGAACTACCTGTTCCCTGGTATCTCGATTTCCAACGAAGGTGAGAGCGTTAGTCGATACTCCATGACCCAACATCCGCAGGGCGTCATGAAGAACACTGGAGGATGCTTGATCAGACACGCTCTTTGTCTGCAAGTAGTGCGGGTCTTCCATGGTCGGGTTATACCGGAGAACAGCAACGTTGTTCAACGGCTCCAGCACCATGTGCTTGAGATGCGGCTTCATGCTTCGAAGTTGAGCTTCCAGTAATTCGATCCATTCTTCTGCAGTGAACGATGGTCGACGGGACATGAGAACATCTTCGATTGAACGCACTGACATCTGGGGCATACCCCACCTCAAAATGGTTTCACTCTGGCCAAGCGTACCTGGCACAGCTTACAAAGATAGCTCATTACACTAAATTTGTCAATATTTAATAATCTGTTTTTAACGAAATTAAGGGAAAATAACAGGGCGGCAAGGATATGACCTTGACCGCCCTATGAACTGCTACACGTGCTCGTGATCGTGCTGGATCAAGTACAGATCGAGAACCGAGAGAAGCTTCGTCTCTGCCGCCATCTCACGGTAGAGATCTCCAGCATCCTCCAGCATTTTCTGACGTCGCCCAAAGAAAGCCTTGATCTGATCGTTCAGGAAGTTCCAGAAACGCTTCGGGTCTGTGTAGCCCTGGATCGTGAGGATCTCTTCGACCGTGGTATCGCGCAACTCTACGGTAAGCGCGCGCTGATAGCCCCGCCCCTTATTACCCTGTTCGTCCACAAAGGTGACCTTGATCAGTACCAGCCGACCAGTGCGCAGAATGCCGACCACATGCCGGAAAGGACGTTCCCCTTGAGTACGCACAATGGTCGTCAAATAGAGCGGGCCGACATCGAAAAGACCTTGAACCTTCATCCCATGTTTCGCGGTGAAGCCGAGCAACGCAGGGACTTCACGTTGATGCGCGAGATGATGCAAGAACGATTCATTCTGAAGGATTTCCACGTCCGAGAAGGGCACCATCGGCATGTCTTTGAGCCAAGGTTTGATGTGTGCGAGTCGAAACTTGATCAGTTCGACCCAATCAGCTTGACTCAACCTCTCGTGGCGCATCAGCAACAGCAACGCAGCTTCGTGTGCTCGGGGCATACCCCACCTCAAAATGGTTTCACACTGTGTCTGGCGCACCGGACACAGTTAGTTATCATAGAGTTTGGGAGAGAAAAATGCAAGATCCCCCATCCGATTTGCGAGGACCACGCATTAAATGCGGGGGACGAAGCAATCTTTTGCAATAGGTGCAGAAGATTGCTTCGTCCCGCTTTGCGGAACTCGCAAAACGCAAATATTGACAAAATTTAGCCAATATGCTAATATTTTTTAGTCCTGAGTGTTAGCGAAAAAAACCGACCACCGAAGGAGCGTGTCATGAGCCAGCAAGAAGATGGAAACGTCTGGATGCCCATCATCGTCATCTGGGGAAGTTTCTTCGCGATCGGTGCGATGCTGTTCTCGTACCACCCGTCTCCCAAGTCGCCCGAGATGTGCATGATTCCCGCGAACCCCCTGCCCGAGACCTACAACCTGATCTACACCTCGGGCGAGGTCGGGCTGGAGCCTCGAACGCCAGCCATCGCGCTGGCAGCCACACCCGATGACGACGGTGGTTCGTACATCGATCTCATCGACAACGAGCACGAGATGCTGTTCTTCACGCCCACGCACTGGCCGTGGAGCGTCGTCTACGTGCAGACCAGCATCAACAAGGAAGACTCTGGGTTCAGCGCGATCTGGACCTACGAAGCTCCGCACGTCCTGTACGTCCGCGCCGACATCTTCGTCCTGAGACTGCTGACGCTACCGAGCATGAGCACCGAAAGCGACGAAGAGGGCTACCCCCTTCCGACCGAGGCGTGCGTGTGCTGGCCCGAAGAGATCGCGATCTACGACACCTACTACGAAGAGTGGTTGGCGGAGCAAGAAGGCTACATGAAAGCATATCTTGCTGAGATCGCCAGTGCGCACAAGACCCAGGCACAAAGCTTCCGTGAGGGAATCCAAGACGGCGGCACGCGCCACAAGATGACCCTCGGTTCATGAACCGCCTTCGTCCCCACTGTTCGAGAACAGTGGGGCGATTTTTTTAAAATACTAATTAAAACAAATTTTAAGGTTGCTTTTAAAGATATGATCAAGAGATTGCTTCGTCAGTTATTTATTAACAATGCTTCCTCGCAAATCGGATAAAATATAACGCTGGTCTTGCTCGGCAAAACCAGCGTGTTCGAAACTAGAAGTACGACACCAGCGAAATCTCCGGTCCCAGGTCGACCGAAATCATCTCGCCAGGCGTAATTTCGTAGAGGTCTCCATCGATGAAGATCAACCTTTCATTTTCCGGCTGGACCTTGAACGAGAATACCGGACGGTTCACGAACCGCTCTCCCGGCGGCACCCACGTGGCACGCCAGAGTAGTGGTACCAAGGCCGAAAGGATAGAAGCCGGGACAGCGTAGCTCGCGGCGTAGAACTGATTACTCTCGGCCATGCCAAGGAAAGGCTCTATGCCAAAGAGCGAACTCCGTGGCACAGAACACATCACTGCCAAAGGATCTTGTCGGGGCAGAAGGACATCGTCGGCCCATTGATGCGCCCGGAACTGTCCGATAACAGCCCTGTGCGATGCTGGCACACCCAGCAACGAAGCAGACATGCCGAGCCCAATGTGCTTCAGTCCAGTCATGATGGATTTCCCACCTTGATCATAGAGCTGAATCACTCGAGTAACAGCGCCCACGATGAAGATGAACCCATAGTGGGTTTCGACTCGCCCTTTTCTGAAACTGTGGAACGTAATAGCCAAGGGTCTCATCTTGCGTATCGGCAGGTGGTCAAGTGGAGTGGCCATGACCCGACGGAAAATGGTAAGCGGAGACTCGGAAAAGAAAGTACCCTGCCCCCAACCCAACCATTGGAAGATGGCTTTCTGTGTGCCACCACCGACGGGAACGATTGGCGGGATGTACGGGATTCGCCCACGAGCAAATTCGTAGATCAAGATGTCTACGATCTTGTGTATGGTTCCGTCTCCACCATAGGCGAAAATCACTTGAACTTCTTTTTCGACGACCAGTGAAATTAACCCATCCGACATTTTAGAGACGGAATCCTCGATACAATCGAAGACTCTTGTGTCAGTCCAACCACGACGCTCGATCTCGTTTCGAATTGGATCAGCCCCCGCCAAACCTCCTCGAGCTCTGGTATTAACCACTAATCCAGCTCGCTCTATCATGAGCGCCTCCATTCATTGGTTCACCTAACGAAACACAGATTAGCTTACTATAATTTGCTTTTTTATACAACAAAACACCGTGCACCACAGACAATGTCTGGATGCACGGTAAGCTCCAACAAAATCGTCAGAGTGTTTTTAAAATTCAATTATTCGAGAATGCCATCCAAGTTAACATCGTACAAAACTTTTTCTTGAATTACATTGTATTTGATAATATCTTCGTCCTTAAACCACAAACCGATTTCTCTTTCTGCTTCAGCTGGTTTATCTGAACAATGAATTAAGTTACGAACTGCTCGTCCGCTAGTTGCCGAAAGACTATATGAATCGATGGTAAGATCTCCACGAATTGTACCAACATCAGAAGTTAATGGTTCTGTGCCGCCAACTATTTTTTTAACAATACCGACAGCCTGGTTGCCCTCTAAAATCATGGCCAAGACTGGACCACTAGTCATGAATTTAACTAATTGATTAACAATGTCCTTGCCATATTCGATGGCTTCTTTTTCAACTGGCATACCAGCAGCTTCTCTATCTTTTACAATAAGCGCACCTTTTTCGGAAAACCATTTTTCATCTTTATTATAATGTTTCCAACAAGTGTCTGCCTCTGGAACTAAAAATTTAAAAGCCACAAACTTTAAACCGGTGCGTTCAAAACGTTTAATTATTTCGCCCATGAGTCCGCGTTGAACTCCGTCTGGTTTGATAATAACAAAGGATCTTTCCATAAAATATAGGTTAATTATTTTGGCTTTATTATAGCAGAAACAATAGTTTTGTAAACGATCATTCTTCGCTCACTAACGTGAGCTACTAATGACAAGAAAAAAATTGAGGACAGCTCCGTGGAGCCATCCTCAATCGGGTGTGAACTTAGACAGTCTGTGTCCGCCTGTTATCCGCCATGCGCGTTTTGGTGAACCAGTTTTAGAAACCAGAGACTACACGTCGATTTCCATGTAGTCGCGCACCAGGAAGATGCCCTCCGGCTTCAAAAGCCGATCAGCCTCCTCCGCAATGACAGCCTGCGTGATGATCGTAGCCGCGAGCTCCTGTGCGGCCGTCACGTTGGCCATGATCTGCTCATCCGTACTGAGGAAGTTGTGGTGCGTGAAGCCAACACGACAAACGCCCGTGGCGTTGCAGAGTCGAACCGCGTAATCCGGCGTTCCGTGTCCAAAGCCGGAGGTTCGCGCATCATACTCCGCACGAGTGTACTGGACGTCCTGGATCAAGAGGTCCACATCCTTCAGGTGTTCCTTCAGGTCAGCCGACGTACCATCCAGGTTCGAGTGGTCTGTCATGAAGACGAAACTCTTGTCGGTCGGACCTTCGTCAAACCGGTAAGAAATCGTCTTTTCCGGGTGTTCTGTCCTGAGCATCTTGACGACCAAGCACTCAGCGAGAGCAAACTTCTGTCCGCGGCGGAAAGGAATCTGCGCTCCAGAGAGGCACAGGCGCTCGAAGGCTTCAACCGCCAGAACCTTGAACCCGCCTTCCCTGTGGAAAAGGAGTACATGGTTCTGCGGGTATTCCAGAGCCACAGGACCCACGAAGTGCGCTGCTTCCTGGAGAAAGTCTCTCGGGTGCAGCGGGTGCTTCATGATGTCGGCAAGGACCAAGTGCGGTCCCCACCCGTCTTCCTTCGGCCCCACCAAGGTCACCTGGATTCCCTTGATGTAGGTTGCCGCGCCCAGGAGGAGCCCCTGGGTGTGATCGTGGTGATAGTGCGTCAGCAGCACGATGATCCGCTTGACTCCGGCCTTCAGCGCATCAACACAGAGCGGCACATAGCCACTTCCAGCATCGAGTACCAACCACGTGTCAGCTGGCAAACAAGCGGAATTTACGCGGTAGCAAGTCGTGTTGCCGCCGATCTCTCGTCCTCGCACAAACACCGGGATGCTGCCGAACGTTCCATACGCCGTAAGTTTCATTTGTTCCACCTCCATGCTTCGACTTACTGGCGGCAGGCAGTAGCACAATTCGCAAGCGCACACCCTATATTAACCGTAGCACTACCAGGGGAATTGTAAAGAAAAAATACCGGCCCCGTCATTCGACAGGGCCGGCGGTTGCTATTTTCTGTTAATTTAGAATCGTAAACAAATTACTAAAATGATCTGTCCAAGGCTTTATTTTCCTAATTTCTTTTTCATTTATATATGGTTTTAATTCTTCACTTTTTAGAATAGTATCATTCTTTGTAAGCAAAATCCACTTAGTCTTATAAGTAAATTTAGTATTGTCAGCTGGCGTATCAATTAAAACAAAACCCAGATTATATTTGTCTGCTGCCGCTTTCACAACAGGTTCCAAATCTAAGTAACGATTTGAAATGTGCACTGCAATAGAACCAGTCTCTTTAATTTTTTTCAAATAAATTTCAAACGCTTCCTCAGTTAGCAAATGAACAGGGATAGCATCACTGCTAAAAGCATCTAAAACTAAAACATCAAATTTTGCATCTGGTTCTTTTTCTAAAGAAAGTCGCGCATCACCCAAAACAGTTTTAATTTCGGCCTGACTCTCTTTCAAGTACGAAAAATAATTATGCGCATAATCAATAACCGCTTGGTTAATTTCATAAAAAGTAAAAACATCATTTTTTTGACCAAAATACGACAATGTCCCCGTCCCTAAACCCACAATACCAACTTCGCGAGAATCCGTCTTGATTATTTTTTGCAACAATAAGCTTGGCACTGTTTTTTCTGAATAATAACTTAAAGCTGGAAACACTTTACCACCTTGGATTATTTCCTCGCCATGTAAAGTAACGCCATGAAGTAAAAATCTTCGCTTAGATCCCATATCATTAGGCTCGCTCTCTCGGACATGCAATGTTCCATAAAAGTTTCTTTCTGCGGCAACATTTCCAGCCCAAGACTTTACTTTGACACCATAAGAATAATAAGCAAAAAATATAACTAGTAAAAAGGCTGCAAAACATATAAGCCTACGCTCCTTAACAGTTAATTTACTCTTCAAACTGTTGAAATATAGTACGGCAATAACTAAAACAGTTGTAAACAAAACAACCAGTAAATCCCAATAAGCCGTAAAGATTAAGGGTGCAACTACAGCCACAAATAAACCACCAATTGCCCCACCGATTGCAATCATTAAATAATATCGTGTTAATAAATTTGAGGACGGACGCAAACGATAGAGCTCCCCATGACAGATCAAGCAAGTAACAAGAAGAATTAAAGAATAACTTAAAACTTGAAACAACAATCCCAAACGACCTATTTCATTATTAAAAACTAAAAAAGGACTAATAAATAATAAACAGACCAGAAGTACGACATAGAACGTTTTGGAATAAAACACCTCATCAGCAAAAGTGAAAATAAAGGATAATAAATAAAGACAAAACGGTAAAATCCATAAAAACGGTATGGTCGCAATGTCTAAACAAATATGGTTTGTCACCGCGAGGAATGCAGCTGAGGCCAGGGCCGGAAACAGAATCCATAAAATTGTTTTTTTGACTCCCACTTTTTGGATCGGTTCACTTTTGACGATAGCTGCCGGTAAACTTTTGAACCTCGACCAAACCAGTATGCCAACTCCCAACCCAAAAACCACGAATGCACCAGACCACAACCAGGCTTGGTGAACACTATCGAACAATGGCTCGAAGATAAAGGGAAAAGTAATCAAAGCCAGCAAAGACCCAGCATTCGACAACACGTACAAAATATATGGATTTTTTTGAGGATACTTTCTAACGTACCAAGCTTGCAGTAGCGGCCCTGTTGTCGATAAAACAAAATAGGGCAAACCAACAGTCAAGGCTAAAAGTAAAATTATTTTTAAAACTGGGAAAGTTGAGTCAATCGGCTTCAAAGCAATACTGGGGATAATCGGCAAGGTTAAGAAGGTCAACAGAATCAAAGCTAAATGAATATACTTCTGTGTTTTAAATTTGAAATGGTTGATTATAAATGAATACAAATAACCTAACAATAAAAAAACTTGAAAAAACAACATAGCCACTAACCAAACAGAAGCTGACCCACCAAACCAAGGCAAGATAAATTTACTGATGAGCGGTTGGACCTGAAAAAGAAGAAAAGCGCTAAAAAAAATAAGCAAGGCAAATAGCCACATAAAAAATATAATTAATTCATAGCCATTATATCACAACGCCTAATTCTTGACGAAAACATTTTGTCCATCAGAAATCATAGAGATTCTGCCTTGTGTGTCTGTACGATAGACTGTCGTTAACAGATTTTTTAAGCTATAAAGAGTTTCTCCATGCGGATGGTTAAAAGAATTCCCCTCCCCGACTTGAATTACGGCTAGCGTTGGACTAACGGCGGACAGAAACTCCAGTGAACTCGACGATTCGCTACCATGATGTCCAACTTTCAACACATCAGAATCAAGAAATATGCTATCAATACTAAATAATTCTTCTTCAACTTCCCTTTCTGCATCTCCAGTAAATAGAAAGCTAGTTTCATCATAAACAAGTTGTGCGACGATCGATGAATTGTTTAAGTTTTCGACACGCTGGTTTAAAAAACTTTTCTGCGGATACAACAATTCCAACTCAACTGACGAACCGATCATTATTTCGCTTTTTTTGTCGACAATTTCGAGTGGGATCTTTTGATCTTTGATTTCTTTAAGCCACGCAAGATAGTCTGGCGCAGTATGAACAACACATGTATACAAAACCTTTTTGACTTTGTAGCGTCGCAAGACTTCGACTAGACCTGCAACATGATCACTATGCGGGTGTGTCAAAATCATAAGATCAATCTCCTTATCCCAAAAAGGCATAACTTCGCCAAGTTCATTTAAGATTGAATTGTCCGGTCCGCCATCGATCAAAACATCAACATTGTCTGGAGTCCGGATATAAATTGCATCACCTTGTCCGACATCAAGAAAATCAACAGCTAATGACTTTTCGGCAGATAATCCGTTATTGTCCAGTTGAAAAATTGGATTGTCTTGGAAACCAAAAACTATAAGAACAATTAATAACACCAATACAATGAATGAATATTTTAAAAAATGCTTCTTCATCACTTATTTACAAACTTCATCAATCCCAACTTGCGGGTCACCAAAAGCCAATGACAAATTATATTTACTCCCCACTTTTCTTCCGCCCTCATTCCAAACAACCCACAAATAACCAAAATGATTTTCTCGTATCGCTTTAACAATCTCAGGATCCGTTACGCGCTCGATTAAAACTTCTACCCTTTTAGCTGTAACATGATCCATGTTTATTAACTGCTGAGCGTCAATACTCAAGAGGTTTGTCATTTGTTCCATAGTATAGACAACCTTTGGCCAAGTTGTTATGGATAAAGAATTACTATATATCTGGAGGCCATAAACTACACTATCTTCTTCAATTGCATATTCAGCGACACCCGTATTTAATCCCCTTTGCTCATAATCGCTAGCCATTCGATTAATAATTTCTAATTGCTTTGAATTAAGATCTTTAAAATCAACTCTGGCATCAATTTTATTCTTACCATCAACATACCCCTTAAAACTTATAATGGCTGAATCTTTCCATTGTACAATACTTTCTAGACCTGAATCACGACGGATAGACACCACCTCTTGCCGTTCAAGATCTTTAACCATTGATTCCAACGCTTTAGCTACTTTAACATATTTATCTTGGTCAATATCCTGCTTCTCATTTACACCATTATAATTTAAGGACACTTCATAGGACGCATCAGCGGTATTGGGCGTATCGAAGACTTCCTTATAGGCAATTGTGTTCGTGCCGATTAATCCTTGTAATTTGTTAACATTGCTTGAAGTTAAAAAACCTAAAAACTTAGCGAAATCAGCATTTTTGGCCACACTGTAAATACGACCATCATTACAGACAGTCTGGGTTTCGCCACCCCAAGCAAAACTATGAGAACCGATTTCAAAAAACTTACCAGGAATCTTTTCGGCTGTTTTTTGAACAACATTGACACACCCAGAAAAAACAAGTACTAAGACTAGACTTAAAAACCCTAAAATCATTTTTTTCATACTCAAATTTATTAAAAAATTTCTTTCTACTACATAAGTTATTATAACTTAAAACAACTGTTATTAAAATTATAGGTGCAAATATGTATTTGCATCAATCAACAGTTTAATGCTATGTTAGAAACGTTATCTCATCCGATTTGCGAGCCACGTTTCATGACGCGGCGAACCAATCTCTTGATTGTTTCCTTGGGATATGATTAAGAGATTGCTTCGTCGGTAGAATAGATTAACAGTGCCTCCTCGCAAATCGGATAACTATTTGTAGATTCGTAGCTAATTCGTAATTAGTAATTATATGAAATATGACGTTGCAATCATCGGTGGCGGCCCAGCAGGTATGATAGCCGCAATAAGTGCTGCAGAAAACGGAGCTAAAGTTATTTTATTAGAAAAAAACGATCGACTCGGCGTAAAACTACTTTTGACTGGACACGGCCGCTGCAATTTAACTAATAAAACTCCGGACTTGAACTCATTTATCAATGCATTGGGAATCAACGGGCGCTTTTTATTCTCAGCAATGACTAAATTTGGAGTAGAAAAAACAATGGACTTCTTTAGCAAACACGATTTACCGCTAAAAACAGAAGAAAACAATAAAATTTTTCCTAAAAGCGACGATGGTCGCGATGTTTTGACTGTTTTGGTCAATTGTCTTAAGAAAAACAAAGTTGAAGTCCGCCTTAAATCCACGGTCAAGAAAATAAACGTGAAAAATAAAGTTATTGAATCAATAACTCTCGATGACAAAGAAAAAATCTCAGCTAACAACTTTATTCTGTGCGCTGGAGGCAAATCATATCCGCTGACTGGATCGACTGGCGATGGATTTACTTTTGCTGAACAAGCTGGCCACACAATCGTCTCATTATTTCCAGGATTAACACCTTTTATTTTAAATGACAGCAAAATAAAATTCATCGAAGGTGTTTCATTGAAAAATGTTCTTTTAAAAGCGACTCTCAACAAAAAACTAATAGCAAAGCAACAAGGTGATATTATTTTTACAGCCAATGGAGTCAGTGGCCCAGCCGTAATTACTCTAAGTCAAAAGATTGCTCCTCAAGTTAATTCCAAATTAACGCTGACCCTGGATCTTCTACCTGAAATTAATACAGAAGAAATTGATAAATATCTTATTTCACTTTTGGCTGCAGCTCCGAATAAAACTTTGCAATCAATCCTGAACGAATTATTACCACAACGCTTTGTAAAATATTTTGCAGAAAAGAACAAAATTGATTTAGATCAAAAATGTAATGCGATAACAGCTCAAGAACGAAGAACGCTCGGAGAAAGAATTAAGAATTTAGACTATAGAATTAAGAATTTAGAAGGCTTTGAGAAAGCCATGATCACAGTCGGTGGCGTAAACCTGAAAGAGGTTGATCCCAAGACAATGAAATCAAAAATTATTAAAAACTTATATTTCGCTGGTGAAGTTTTAGATCTTTCAGGCCCAACTGGCGGGTATAATCTTCAGATTTGTTGGAGCACTGGGTTTGTGGCGGGCGTGAGCGCGACGACGCAATAAAAAATCGTATGTATCGGTCCATGCGGACCGTAGGGAACAAAAGTTTTTGTTCCCTACAACGCGAATGCGTTGTAACATACGATTTTTTATTTAAACCGAACCCCCGAAGTAAATCTCTTGTAAACGTTTATCTTTTTGGATCTCCTCCGGCTTACCTTCCATATATTTCTCACCATCAACAAGAACCACAACCTTATCAACCAAATCGAACAAGAACTTAAGATTATGTTCAATCACGACTATGGCAAAGCCATGTTCGCGATTTAATTTTCTGATGATTGTAGCAAGTTGTGTTCGTAAAACTGGCGCTACACCGGCTGTTGGTTCATCGATCAATAGAATATTTCCATGGAATAATTTTAAACGAGCCAATTCTAGTAATCTGATTTGCCCACCAGATAAAATACCGGCCAAAGATTTACGATGCGCCAACAAATCAACTTCTTCTAATGATTCTTTAACCGTGTGGTCTGCTTTTTTCCTAAACTTTGGTGTGAACATCCAATACCAAGGATATTTTTCGGCTTTTTCTAATCCGATGACTATATTATCCTCGACCGAAAGATCGCGAAAGATACCAGCATGTTGGAAACTACGTCCAATGCCGAGTTGCGCTCGTTTATATGGCGGCAAATCCATAATGTCTTGTCCGTTATAGCTGATCGTGCCAGATTCTAATGGCACAAAACCTGAAATGGCATTCAAAAGAGTTGTCTTGCCGCAACCATTTGGTCCGATGATGCCAACAATTTCCTTTTCATTAACTGAAAAAGAAATATTTTTGAGTATCATGGCATCACCAAATTTCACGCTGACATTTTCAATTTCTAAAATTTCTTTTGGCATATTAAATAAAGCGCTTTTGCGGCATTAATTTTTTACTTATAGTTAAGAGCACAATAATTAACATGACAGAATACATAAAGATGCGTAAATGCCCAATCATGATTGATGGAATCGGCAAGAATCTAAAAACTTCTGGTAAAAATGTGACAAAAATAGCAGAAAGCATTAACCAACGTATCTTTGGTTTGGCCGCGAGCACAGCGATAGTAACCGTCAACACCAATAAAGTAACAGAGCCAAAGCTGGCATCAAGGAATTGAACTCTCCAAACAGTTGTCACTCCTGCAATGGCAGCCATAACTGAACAAATAACAATCGCTATTCCTCCGATTAATCTGGTTGAAGTCCCCAAAGACTCCACAAAATATTTACTTTCTCTCATGCCCAAAAGACTACGACCAATAAATGTTTTTAAAATAACATATTCTACAATAAGCAAAATAATCATGATAACTATTTGGAAAATAACTAATTCTTTAAGTTTAGTCATTCCCTCTGGACGCATGATGCCGGCAATTCCCAAAACTCCACCAGTGACAGAATCCCAAGATTTTACTAAAGCCTCAAAGGCAAGCATGCTCGACAAAGTAAAGACTGTAAAACTATCATTAGAAAGTTTTATATAAGCTAAAACAAATAAAAAACTAAAAACAATAGAACAAAGCACAGCGACAACAGCTGAAAGCCATGGATCCAAACCAGCTTTTTGAGAGATAGCCACAGCATACGCGCCAAAACAAAACATGGTTGACCCGCCCAAGAAAAAAATATTCCCAACAGCTATCGTCAAGTGAGAACCGATGGCTAGCCCCACATTCTCGGCTAACCGCGCTAATTGTGTTAAAAAATAACCCATATTATTCAACTCTGGCTTTGCGAGTTAACAAACCATTTGGTTTCCATGTTAAAAATATTGCCGCCACTACAAAAACTATTACCATTTTCCAACTCAAAGAAACACTGTATTCTCCGGATGATAAGCCCACGATCAACTCTGGAATTAAAACTACTATATAGGCTGATAAAATTGTTCCCTTGAGGCTATTTACTCCACCCACAAGCAAAGCAATAAACGCCAAGACTATTAAATTAAAACCAGCGTTAGGAATTAAGGTTGAGTTTAAAGTTGTCATGATGCCAACAAATCCTGCAAGCACACTCGCAACAACCAAAACAAATAAACGAACTGTTGCGGCATTAAAAGATAAGCTGTCGAGCAAATAAGAATTTTCCGAAACTGCCTTCATCTTTCTCCCCCACGGAGTTTTAGCCACGACGACTAAAAATAATACAGAAAGAATAAGTCCAGCGATTAACGTCGCGATTCCTGGGAAAGTTAAATATAAATCACTAAAACGAATAGTTGGCAGTGGTGTAGTTAAAAAGAATTTTCCATCAGTGCCAAAAATAATGGCTATGATCGCCTCTAGACACAAGCCAAAAGAAAAACTCACCAAGAGTCCAAACAAATGTTCTTTTTTCTTGGCGAGTTTTTCTAATAAGGCAAAAGATAAAGTTCCTAAAATAACAGCGCAAATCAATGCAACCATAATAGCCATTGGTAAACTCCATCCAGCTTTTAATCCATACCATAGGGCATAAGCAGCGGAAATTCCTGTAGCACCAAGTCCAAGATGGAAAATCTTGCTGGAAGAATAAACCAAATAAAGGGGCACAGCAAGTAAAACCACTTGTGTGCCCACTACTAAACTATTCAACAATATCTGCAAGAAGAACATAGTTATTGCTGATAAACAGCCTTGCCATCGATTACTTTATAAATACCACCTGCAACACCTGGGAAAGAACTATTTCTGAAATCAATACTATTGCTGATATAACCGGAGAAAGTTCTTTCTTTTAATGCTTTTTGAACTGCAACTGGATCATTACCTAATTCGTTAATCAAACTTGTAATTATTTTAGTGTCATCAAGATAAGCAGCCGTGTAATATACACCCAAATCTTTCAATGGACCTTTAGTACTTTCGATTTCGTTTACAATAGCTGTTAATTCATCACTATTAATCTTTGGAGCATCAACGATAATCATACCATTAGTTAATTCAGGAGCAGCAGCCAAGGCAGTTTCACTGATATAAGCGTATTGCCCAAATAAAGTATAAACAGTCCAATCTTTTAATTCAGCCATTTGTTTTGCTAAAGTGTTGGCTGTACCAGCATTTGGATTTAACAAAACTGCAGCTGGAGCCATTTTCTTAACTTTTTCTAAAGTGCTGCGCATGTCTGTTGCCCCTTTTGGAAAAACTTCATTTGCAACAACTGTAACTTTTGGATAATTCGCTTTTAATTCATCTAAAAATACTTTTTGGATACCGATATTGAAATCATTTTGTTCAGTAATAATAGCAATACGCTCATATTTGCTCATTTCTTTTGCTAATGTCTTACCTGTAATTTCGTCACTGTATGAGAATGTAAATGTGTATGGACTTGCACCTTCAAGTGCTGGATTTGATGAAGATGGAGATGCAACTAAAACCAACCCGTCTTTTGTTAATGGAGCTATTGCTAGTGTTTCAGAAGAACAAATCCCTCCGATAATAAATTTTACCCCATCGATGTTTGTCAATTTTTGATAAGCTGTTACAGCATCACCGCCAGCACATTTACCGTCTTCATAAATAAATTGATATTGTTTCCCACTTTTAGCAGCTTCTTCATTCAATTTTGGTAAAGCATAATCTAAAACTTTTTGGGCTTGTTCCCCATAAGCAGCAGCGTCGCCACTCATAGGAGCAATCACACCAATTTTAATCGTTTCGATAGTCTTTGGTTGCTGTACTTGGTTGACACAACCAGAGAGTAAAAGCACTACAGCGAGTACTGGAACCAAGAGGCTCAGACTCTTTTGAGAAAAAAGCTTCATACTTTTAAGCTTAATTATTAATAGATATAACATAGGTATTTTAGCCAAATTTATCATTTTTGTAAATAAGACATCCTTCCTTCCGAATCCTAAACGTCATTGCGAGCAGGTCTAAAATATATCACGAAGCAATCTCCCATATCTAAACTGATGAGCCAAGCCAGCCGACCTCTAATAGCAATTCGTGATTATTAAGATTCAGGGGATTGCTTCGGGGCTGCCCAGAGCGCCCTCGCAATGACGCTGCGCGGGATGAGAAAAAACCCCGCACCACAGATGACTGGATGCGGGATAAACACTCACCAGGATTGACCTAGCAAGCGCATTCATGAACTATTTGCAGAACGGCGGCGGCAAAGGCTCGTCGAACCAGTCATCGAACTTTTCTTGGTACACGATTTGCAGGGTTCGGAACGGCCGCTCTTGCGTGCCATTCCGCAACAAGCAAAAGTGCTTATGATCAGGCAGAGCAAAAATACGCATTGCCGTGCCCTTGCGCGTGACTTCCTGGATCATCTCGGTGCCGGCAGGAAAATGCACCTTACCCAAGACCCTGTCTTCTTCGCGCTCATCAGTTTCCTCGAAAGAGAGCCCCAGCGCTGTCAGCCCATCCACGTCATCCAGAAACCAGAAACACTCGACCGATTCTGTTGGCTTTAGCGCGCGCTTTTTCATGGTCTTCCTCTGGTTGTGACACTAACACTGCGGACTGGTTAATATACTAAAGTTTTGGGGAGCTGTCAATCGTCCTTCCCTTCCAATTCTTAAGCGTCATTGCGAGCAGGTCTAAAATATATCACGAAGCAATCTCCCATATCTAAAATGATGAGCCAAGCTAAATAACCTCGAATAGCAGTTCAGAATCATTAAGACATCGGAGATTGCTTCGGGGCTGCCCAGAGCGCCCTCGCAATGACGCTGCGCGCGGTGAAAAACAAAAACCCCGCACCATTACGATGCGGAGCAATCTATTAAAACAACTAAACTGCTAACAAAAACTTTTTCTTATTGGCGCTTAAATCAGTAAATGAATCAACATAATTGAGTAACAAGGAACTTGTTGATTCACGAAAGGCTGCTATTTCTACACGACAACCGGTGGTATTTTGTAAATATTCAACGAGCGGCAAATAATCACCATCACCAGAAACAAGCACAATGACATCAAGATTTTTTGATAGCTTGATAGCGTCAATGGCAATACCCACATCCCAATCACCCTTTTTATTACCACCAGGAAAAATTTGTAAATCTTTTGTTTTAACCTCATAACCCACGCCCTCAAGAGCGGTAAAAAATTTCTCTTCCAAGCCTTCTTCTGTGGCGACTCCATAAGCAATCGCTCTGATCAATTTTCTCTCCCCGACTACCTCTTTTAAAATAGCACCAAAGTTAACTTTCTTTTTAAACATGACCTTGCCACTGTAGTATAAATTTTGAATGTCCACGAGGACACCAACGCGTTGTTCTTTGTAAAGTTGCATATTATTGTTATTAATTTTCTTAAATTCTTTTTTGTATAGCCGGACGAAGATCCGGCTTCCAGACAATCCATAAAGACCTAACTGGTTACCGGATTAAATCCGGTAAAACACAAAACGATAGCTATTTCTCCCCCGCCAAATCCATCTCCCGAGCAAAAACATCTTTCTTTTGATTGATCTCTTCTAGAATTTGTAAATATAAGTCCCGCAAACTAATTCTCTCATCCGGGCAATCTTTAAAAAAACCATCTATACGTGCTCGCATAATATCAATTGTTTCTTCGTGCGTACGACCGCTGCGACCTAAAAAAGCCTGATACTTATCGACTAGCAATAAACGGATTCGATATGCCTGGTATTTATCGGCCAACTCCAACGACACCATACCACTGGTGATTTGCTCAAAGCCAACACCTGCTGGGTCATGCCCCTCAAGCATATGATGACTCGAAGCAGTATCGATCAAGGTCTTTGGTAAATTTGTTCCTTTTAAAACATCATAAGTCCAATAAACATGGGCCGCCCAAAACTTACCCATAGTCGACTCTGCTGTAACTTGAGTCTCTGCTCGTACATTTTCTTGTCGCGCACAGGCGGTAACAACAAAACGCACCAACTCTTCTGCCTTTTCGACTGTAATTTCGCCAGTTGATACTTTTAATTCTAATGCTTTAGTTATTGATACTTCATTTATTTTAACACCATCAATCATTTGCCCATAAGGAAAATCCAAATTGAATAATTTCACAAAAGCCAATTGCTCTTCGGGAGTTGCCTCAGATGGGCCGGTTTTACCAACATCATGAACCAAACTCGCTGCTCGTAGTTCATTCACTTCTAGTTCTGACAATTCTTCCGGCACAAGATCATCAATAATTTCTGAGATATCAAGTGAATCTTGAAAATGTGAATTGCGATGCTCGGTTGGGATTGATAATAGACTTAATTTTTGAGTGATTTCTTTGGGTATATTTTCAAACCCTAAACCCTTAAAAAGAACCATGATATCTTCTGGTGTTTTAGCATCTTTTAAATTGTGCCCCGTGCTACTCTCAAAAAGTTTCGCTAGGAAATGTTCCATTGGCATATTTCGTCTCTCAGATTAATCATATTAATAACAATCATAGTTTATCATGAGATTGATGAATTGACCACTTTGCTTTTGCGGCTAATTATAATAATTATAGGCACGAATCCGACAATCAACCCCCAAATTCCAACCTGCATATTTATGGCTGACCACGAAAAAGAGGATAAAAGATCAACCGTTTTAACAACATAGGCTAAAACTGCCCAAGTAAACCAGCCGACGATTTGACCTAATGTCTGCGACAAACAGGCTACCACTATTTGGATGAATCCAATCAGCATCGCCAACGGAATTGTCGGCAAGACAAGAAGATTTGCCACAGGTGCAATGATCGAAAGTCGTTTAAAGTTAAATAGAATTAATGGCAGGGTCATGATTATTGCTGAAAAAGTGCTGGTGAAATTTTCTTGCAATCCAAACTTCTCTGGTACATGAACGAAATACTTTTTTAATTTTGGAGAGAGGAACATTAACCCACAAGTTGCTAAAAATGAAAGCTGAAAACCTGCGTCCCACAGAATTATTCTTGGATTAAGTAGCGCCATAACAGCAGCGGCTGCCATCAAAATGTTTTTCGGGCTTGATTTCCGGCCGACGTGACCGGCAACAACGACCAATAGCCCCATAATCGTCGCACGAACGACAGAAGCACTCATCCCCGTCAAAACTACAAACAAAATTAAACTTGGGACTATGAACCATAAAACTTTTTTACGATTGATATACAAACTTTTCGCTAAAACCATCAAAACAGAAACGATAATCGTAATGTTATAACCAGAGATGGCGATAATATGCGTAATTCCGACGCGATTGAACTCATCCGTCAGCTTCGCCGGCAAACCGCGACGGCTACCAAGCAAAATTCCACCGAGGAGTGCTGCCTGCGGTTCTGAAATTGTAGAGTTAATCCTTTTTTCAATCCCCTTTTTGAGTTTAATGATGAGTTCGTAAACATAAAGACCTTGTCCACTAGCAATTTTCTTGATCGCTGGATTGTAACAGACCGAATAAATACCGTCCCGCGCCAAAAACTTGTCGTAACGGAAATCTTCAATTTGTTCTGGCGTCTGCAATTTACATTTAATCGAAAGCAAATCACCATAGCTATATTCTGGGTACTGCAAAGTCTTAACGAGAACTTTTCCCTGGTATTCGCGGACTACAATCGTCAATTTTTGGCTGTCTATGCGTACGTCCGGTTCGGCGCTGACAAGACCGGTGAAAGTCATTGTCTGATCGTTGTAATGAGAGATGCTTGCGATCGAATCGATTGGAAAAAACAAATTACGCCAGAAAAGGCCGAAAGAAATGACTATTAAAATAACAAATATAAAACGATTTGATTTTAATAGTGCAATAATCAAGAAAACAAAAAAACAAGAAAGCAAATAGACATAAAACGAAAGATGAACAAACTCACCAATGACTATGCCGATGAGAAAGGCTAAGCAAAGATAAAAAAACTTTTGTGATCGAGTCAGTTGCATCCATTTATTATAAAAAATGGTTTTGGATTTGTCGCAGGTAGGTGCCATCGTTTTGCGAGAAACGAAGAGACGAAGCAATCGCTTAATCATCGCGCGTAGCGTCATTGAAAAAAACAGCTCCCTATCTGAAAGCTGTCTTATTATTTTGTATGGGTTCAAGATATTGAACCCTTACGAAACACATTTCTCTTTGTCGCCTCGCTCCTCATCACCTTAAACATACTCGGAGTCCGAAAACGCGTCACTTTTTTATTTGTCTTATGCGCATAATTCTTCATATCATCTTTTATATATTTTGCGCAAAAATCTATACAAACCCAATTTAACAGGTTGATAATTTTTTTCGTAAGTTCCCAAATATTCTGTGAGTTCTGCCTCTGGAGAAAAACCTTTTTTAAATCTAGTAAAACCGGCCCAGGCAGCTTCTTGCCCTTTAACGCCTTCTGGAGCTGCTCCCCAAAAATCATAAAACCACATATCTTTATCCTTGGCGTCTTTAATTGCCTTCCATTGTAATAAATATGGCGCCATAAGTGCACGCGCTTCGTAGTCTGATGCACCGATCAAGTACGTCGCTGTATGATTCCAAAAAATCATAATGTTAGCCGCCACTACCCTTCCAGCATATTCAGCTAAATATAATTGAGCAAAAGGACTTTCTAATAATTTCTTAAAATAATCTGCCCCAAACAGTTTTATTTTTTGTCGTAACTCTGTTTTCTTCATCAATTCATGAAATTCTTTAAAAGCATTGTTATCAACTTTAATGCGAATCATCTTTTTCTCTGCAAGACGAATATTATAACGAGCTTTTTGATGCATTTGCGCCAAAAGTTCTTCATCTGATTTACGAATATCAAGAATCAACGTATGTCGTGGCTGAATATCATAATCTGATTTTACAAAACCAGATTCATTGTACAAATCCAACCATTCTTTTTCATTAACAGCAGGATCTAATTCAAAAGTTAAAACTTTTTCTTCTTCCGCGAGATGATCAGCGGCTGTTATAAATAAATCCCAACATTTTTGACGATTTACTTCTGTACTAATAAGCGGGCCCTTAGGTGCATGCAAAGAAAATTGTCCAAGTTTCAAGGTCGTTAAAAATAAAAACATGACAGCCACAATCTGACCGTCAGATTCGATAAGATAACGCCAAGTTTTTGATTTTTGCGTGGCTAAAAAATCTGCCCAGCCCCAAGATTGCAAAAAAGAACCATTTTCGTGTTGCTCTACAAAATGGTCCCAGTTTTCTTTATCGTTGATTGTCGCTTCTCTTATTATCATAATTACGAATAACACTTTTTATATTGATGTTGCGAATTATTGTTTAGCAACTGGAGCTCCGCAGTAATTCGTAACCTCCCTTCTATGCGATTATTCGCAACATTATTTGGTGAGAAACTTTAAAACGGCTTTAACTTTAGCACCAGATTCTTTAATCTCGGGGTCGATCTTTTTTAACGCTTCTTGCGCTTGGCGTGCTTGATAACCCAGTGAGACCAAGGCATCGATAACATCTGAATCTGCGTTCATTTCTTCTGAGGTTTTGATACCATCATAACCAACCAACACCGCCATTTTGTTTTTTAATTCAAGAACGATTCTTTCAGCTGTCTTGGCGCCAATACCAGAAACTTTTTTTAAAATAGCTGGATCTTCATTTACAATGGCGGACTTGATATCCTTGGCACTCGCTACTGAAAAAGCATTCATACCGGTTTTTGGTCCAACACCTGAGACTGAAATCAATTTTTCGAATAACTCCAATTCTTCCAAAGTCGAAAAGCCAAAAAGTTGCAGCGCATCTTCCCTTACATGCTGATAAGTGAAAAGTTCTAACTCATCTCCACTGTTTTTACCAAGAAGAATATTGTCAGGCACAAAAACTTTATAACCAATTCCCTGATTTTCTAAAACCAAAAAATTTTCTTTTTTAAATTTAATTGTACCTCTAATACTGGCTATCATACTACTACAATTTTACACCATTATGCCTTCTTGGACAATCGACGACGAAGTAGTGTCCTCGGCGCCACAGATTCTTTCATATCCAAATATACAATCGTTTCCTGACCCCCGTGCACCTCGTCAATTTCTTTGTTATTCTTATCAAAAATCTTTTTAATTTTATAATCGAAATTCTCACCTTGTGGTGGTATCAACTCTAGTTTATCTTTGACTCTAAACTGATTGTGAACCAGAACCTTAGCTCGTCCATCTTTATAATCGATAACTTCCCCGCAGAATTCCCAAGGGCAATCATCATGACTTTTATTTACTTCTTGTTCAACTTCTTCTTTCCCGAAAAGAAAACCTTTTGTAAAACCTCTATTTTGAGTTTTTCTAAGTTCAGCCACAAACCGCTTAAAGTCTTTGATCGTTTTCTTGGCGTCGAGAACTTCGCGATAAACCTTTACTGTATTAGCCAAATAATAAATGCTTTTGGCGCGACCTTCTATTTTAAATGACATCACGCCCGCTTTTTTCAATTGATCCAAATATTCGATTAGACACAAATCGCGGGAATTCATAATGTAAGTTCCGCGATCGTCTTCTTCGATTTCTAAAAGATCATCCGGACGAGTGACCTCACCGATAAAATGTCTAAATTTCCAACGGCAAGGCTGAGTGCAATCACCAAGATTTGCGCTGCGATTAGTATAATATTTTGATAGCAAACAACGACCAGAATATGACATACACATAGCGCCATGCACAAAAACTTCAAGTTGAACTTTCGGAACTTTTTTATGAATTTCTTTAATTTCTTTCAAGGTAACTTCTCGTCCCAAAATAATTCGTTTGACGCCTTGTTCGTACCAAAATTTAGCTGCTTGCCAGTTAGTGCAATTCGCTTGAGTGGAAAGATGAATTTCTATTTTTGGACAAAGCTTTTGCGCGAGTTTAATTATCCCCGGATCAGAAATAATGAGTGCATCAGGCTTTAAAGTTTTGAGAAGCTTGAGATGCTTTTCGAGTTTACCCAGATGCTGATTATGAGCAAAAATATTTGTCGTGACATAAACCTTCTTGCCAAGTTGATGAGCATAATCAATTCCGACTTTAAGGCTCTTCAAATCGAACTGATTAATTCTGACTCGAAGAGAAAAATCTGGAATGCCACAATAGACAGCATCAGCCCCAAACTCTAAGGCGTACTGTAGTTTCTTTAAATTTCCGGCTGGAGCTAGTAATTCAGGCTTATTCATATAGACTAAATTTAGCAAAAAAATAGCATTTTTACAATTTTATCTAAAATTAGCGGTTTTTAGTCTTGACAAAAGTTTAAGTTTATATTATACTAATAGGTCTGTAACGGACACACACGGAGGTTCCCAAATGTATTTCTCCACTGAGCAGAAATGGACGTTCTACCAACGTCTAAAGACTTGTCTTGACCTCGGCGGCACGTTATACATCAACACCCACCAAGACCCGGACCAGGACGGAGCCGGCGGCGCTCACCTGATCATGAACAAGATGGGCCTGCCACCGACCACCGACCAGGTTGCCTTCCACTTCGTCCCACAGGGGGAGATGTTGGATCGCGAGGCCTTTGCCAAGCTCTACCAGATAGAGCCCTACGATCTCGTCTTCAACATCGACACTGGCGGGAAGTTGGACCTCGACAACCTGGTGATCGATCACCACTTCCCTGGCTGCCCCTTCCACTCCGCTACCGACATCTTGTTTGAGCTCCTGTATGTTCGCGATGGTGCTCAGTATGATCCACCGCCGAAGTACATGAGAGACCTCAGGGATTTCGTGAATCGGATTGACTCCGGACACGAAGTCAGCGACCTCGCTCCTGAAGTCTACGGCGATATCGACGCCTGCAACCAGATGCTCTACGACGCCCATGGCCGCATTGGCCGTTTCGTCGCGAATCTCCCCGGACCGCAATGGCTCATGGTCATGATCAAGCATGCGCCACCTGGGACGCCCGACAACTGGAAGATGGCCAACCTGATCTACGCGTTGGCCTGCGAGTCGCAACGAGCCAAGGACTACTCAAACGTCGAGCGGACCTTCGTCTCCATGATCGAACCCAAGCTCGAGATCAAGGATGTCAAAGGCTTGAAGATTGCGTTCTCGGCCGAAAACCCGTTCGAACCCAGTGCCTTCCGCGACGCCATGAATCGCCGTCACGCGAAAGACGTGGACGTCGCTGTCTACGAGAACACGGGTATGCCCGAAGAACGTGGACGCTACGCCATCGCGGTCTTGAGTCGCAAGACCGACATGGTAGAAGGTATGGAGGAACTCAAGGCAACCCTGAAGAAGTTGGCACCGAAAGCCAAGATCTTCTTGCACCCCAAGCTGTTCCTCATCTACGCCCGCGCGATCAACGGTATTCCACTCCCCTTCGACTTCACCGAGTTGAAGACGCTGGTCGAGGCTCACCTTCAGTGGCGAGATCCTACGGTCCCACGAGTTGTACATCCCACCGCTCCGGAGGCAACACTTGCCTGATCAACCCCGACGCTTTGGCCCTTGCCGAAGCGTCGTTTTCTTTTTCTGAAAATCTGTTACGATTAACTGATGAACAATGTGAAAACAATTATCTCATTAAAGAAATTAGGTAAATTAATTTCATTCAAACCCTTAGAAAAAAATTCTAATCGAAACTTTTTTGTGGAAACAACTAAAGGTAAATTTGTTTTTTCATTCTATACTGATGGACCACGTTATCGAACTCTTAGCGAATTAAAAGCTCAACAAGAATTAAGCGATTATCTTCTCCAAAAAAAGTTCCCGATCGCAAAAATAATATCTGTTTTTAAATTAAAAGATGAGAAAACTAATGTTTTAATCAGAGAATATATAAGTGGTAGCTCAAAATCAACACCGACTAAATCTGAAGTCAGTCAATTCGCTAAATTATTTGGTAGATTTCATAAACTCACTCAAAATTTCAAAACTAAAAACAAATTTGCTCATCGATGGGATTTAAAAACAACTATTCAACATGTAAATGGACTTCAGCGCAAATTTTCAAAAGATAAATTTCTCTTGAGAATACAATCTGAACTCAAAAACATTCGAATCGTAAACAATTTACCTAGCGGCACAATTCACGAGGATCTTGGGCGCCGTCATGTTCTTTGGGATAAGAATAAAATTACTGGATTTATTGATTTTGAACGTAGTTATTATGCTCCACTTGTTTATGATTTGGGGCAGACGATCCGTGGCTGGTGTTTCCATTCTGATTGGCAGAAATGGTGCAATAAAAAATTAACTAACTTACTCAAATGTTATTCCACTCAAAGAAAAATTACTGTTGACGAGAAAAAGTATTTATTTGATGCCATTAAATTTGCTGTGATCGAGAGAGCCTTATCTTTTTACATAAAATATTTATATCACAAAGATAAATCTGCGAGAGACTATGCGCTCCATTCATTAAATTATCTTTTGCCACTACTGGAGAAAAAGAAAAACAAAATTCAAACAATAATAAACCCCTCCGTTCGCGAACGGAGGGGAAGCGCCGCATAGTCATGAAACTACGCGGCGTTTTGTTAATGTTTGTCGGACTTCCACGGGAGGAAGAAGACCGGCAAGGTCAGGAGCAGACAGATACCAGAGAAGAACCAGCAATTGAGGATCGGGACTCTCTCGAGAAGCAAGCCCGAGAGGAACCAACCTGCGCCCGCACCGAGTCGAGTTACCACGGAAGTGATAGAACCCATGGTCGCACGAATTCCACTCGGAATCTGCTTTTGCAGATACGACTCAGACAAGGAATTCCACGAACCTCTGGGGATTTCGTGGAAGCAGAAGAAAAAGACGACCAGCAACGGACTAATTTGTTGTGCCATGAGCAGCACCAACACACTAGTCAGCAACTGTACGACGAAGAGCAAAACCACTTCGGAAGATTTGTCCTTCTTCAGCAGCAGACTCACAGTATGCGAGCCCAAGAAAAGGCAGAAGGACATCCCCAGCCAAATGAAAAGAATGGCCTCAATCCCGAATTCCTTTTCGAAATAGAGAGACCACTGCTGATTCATCGGCTGCAGCGCAAAGAAAGTTAGGCAGGTGATGATGTAGAAGTAGCGCAACTCTTTTTTATTCCAAGAAAGGCTAAAACCTGCTTTGAAAATCTGAATTGTCTTTTGCCAATTTTCTTTCCAGCTAAGTTTCTCGTGGACAAAATAACTTTCATCAACGAGAAAGAAACACAGGATGGCTAACCCCAAGATTCCGAGGCAGGCCACGAGCCAAGGCAAGGGCAGATAGATGCTGGCGAGCAAAGCACCGACGAAACCACCAACAACGCTGGCCAGATGCGCAAACTTTTCGCCATTGCTCCAGACAACACCGAACTTGTTCTTTCCATTGTGATGCGCAATGGAATCATGGAGCCAAGCTTGCAAGGAGCCGGAAATGAAACTCACACCGAGGGCAATGATCATTTCCGCTGTGGAATACATCCACAGACTGTGACTCGAGAAGTACCACAGGTGCCCGAAGCTGCACACGAAGAGGCCGATGATTATCGAGCGCTTTCTACCGAAACGATCGCCAACAATACCTGTGGGTATTTCAAAGAGAACGACCGCCAGCAGAAACATGGTGTTAATGATACCAATCTCACTCGGTTTCATGCCACCGTCTTTCAGGAACAGTACATAGGTCGGAAACGACAGCGCAAAGAAGAATCGATCAAGGATCTTGAACAGGAAGAAATTGCGCTCGACTTTGTTCGACATGATCGCCCCCTGGTTATGGGTTTTCAACCCTTAGTTGTAAAGATCAGCGCTAGAAGCAAAAAATGCGTCCAGCCGATCTGGCTGAACGCATTATATATTGTTGTATTGGTAGGGGTTCAAAATTTTGAACCCCTACCAATATACGCAATTATTCGTGCAAACAGATCGACTTGAGCCTTTTGACAGATATCAAAAAGCGCAACAGAATAATCTTCTGAGGTTTGCATGCGCATATAATTGTGATTATTTGGATTCATATTAACGTTATTGTAGGG